>Ga0209533_1000905_pt1 | contig 28113 bp, 19 predicted proteins | sample COG_04_FD_184748 | JGI IMG/M metagenome (GOLD analysis project Ga0209533, IMG submission 184748) | Pelagic Microbial community sample from North Sea - COGITO 998_met_04 (SPAdes) (version 2) | ecosystem: Environmental > Aquatic > Marine > Neritic zone/Coastal water | place: Helgoland, sampling...
GGGGGGGAATTCAAAATTTTTCAAATTCATTTTCGTTTTTTAAAAATAAAAATCTCGAACTTTTAAAAAAATCACTTTTTATGACCATAAACTTACTATATTTTAAATATAAAAATACGACCATTATATGGTTATTTATTGATACCATAAAAAAGAATGGTATTCATTTAATGGGAACGTTCGTTATTTGAAGTTCTCAAGGATGAAAGGACATTAAAGAAAATGTAAATTTAATAATAGTAAAAAAAATCTATTAATTAAGTCTTTCTTTTATTAAAATTTTATTATTAAATAACATCAATTTAATTTCCTCTTCTAAAGCTGGGCACAGTATGCCTGTGGTAATTTTATTTATGATAATATTATTATCTTTTTTTTCTAAATATCTCTCAAATTTCTTCATTATAGATGGATATTTTTCTCCTTTTTCAATCCAAATTTCGATTCTTTCTTCTATTAATCCTTGTTTATCATCAATCATATCAATAATAACTTCATCACGATTTTTCGTATCCCATTTACCATCATCGTATACCATTATATATCCATTTTTCCAAAGGCTGGGCCTGCCCAGTCAGGCCTGTGGTAAATTTGATATATATATGTTATGATTTTCGGGTTTCTTGGGATCAAGATGAATTAATTTTATTAAATGAGGAACACACATATTACTATGATTCACAAGCATAGCTTTAGCTACTGCGGGCTTATGCCCTTCGCATGTACAATTTAATATATCTTTATCAGTCAACTTGCTTATATCTGTATCTTTATATGCGAGTAATTTAATATTATTTTGAATATTTTGAGTTATTGTACTATTATTTATACCTGCTTTTTTTATTAATTCGTCAATCTGTTTATCGCGCTTTTCTAATTCTTTTTTAAATTCTTTATCACGTTTTTCTAATTGTTTATCTCGTTTTTCTAATTCTTTTTTATAATCGATTAATTGTTCATTTAATATTATAACTAATTTATTCATTGAGTTTTTTACTTCATCGTCCTCTTTTTTATCTTTACATATTTTCAAATGTTTATTTAGATTACTTTTACTAGAATAATTATTTTCACAAAATTTACATTCAAAATTTATGGAAGTGTCTAATTTTACTGGATTAATAATGGATTTGTTTGGATTGTTTGGACTCAAAATGGATTTATGTTTTAGGTTTTTATATAAAATACCCTTTAATATATAATCTTTATAGTCATCTAGATTGATGTCATTTAATACAGGGTTACATGTATTTTTACGTCCAATGTGGCGTACAATATTGGACTTATTAATATTGGTGTATCCGCAACGATAACATTCATAATTAACCATTTATATATAATTATATATATTTTAAAATTAATTTATTTACCTAAAAATACCTAATTCTTACCTAATTATTACCTAAATTTATATATAATTATATTTAATACCATATATGATATATATAATACAGGTAATTAATATATATTTAGACCTATTTAAATGAATCCGGATTCTTAAATATTTAATTTTCAAACAGGGGGGGGGGGAATTCAAAAATTTTCAAATTCATTTTCGTTTTTTAAAAATGCAAATCTTGAACTTTTAAAAAATGCACTTTTTAGACGGTATAACTTATCAAATTTATAACACTAATATATGGTTTATAAAATTAAGAATAATATAAAATAATATCAAAATAATATCTTCTATATTGCGTGTAATTAAATTAAAACATATAGTCTAAAAAACATTTTGTATTTATATATATATGGATACAAAATTTATATTAATTGGCATACTTCTATTAGTTGTGTTCCTACAATTAAGAAATACAGAAAATTTTAATGAAGGAGTTCTAAATATGAATACTCGAGAAGAAAACTGTAATATTAATACACAGGTATTAAATGGTGTTAATAGATATCAAAAACAAGCGTGTCAGGAAGATAGTAAACATAATAATAGTGAATCAATCGAAAATAGACTTGAATGTAGACAATTTGAAGATAAACAAATATATTTAGAAAAGGATAGAAATAGCTGGTGTAAAGATGTAAAAAAAGCCCCCGAATTAGAGAAACTAAATAAGGTAGGTAAATTTACAGGATTAGGTGAATTGGAATATAATGGGGCTGAACCCAAACCAATTGGTGATTTAGATATGAATGAATCAACATTTCCTTTTGAATTAAATATGGTTAGTACTGATTTTCTAAATACTGATAATAAACAAAAAGAATAACTAAAAAATCATATGTAAAAAAATAATATATATATATAATATATGTTATCTTTGGAAGATATTAAAACGAATATATTAAGTAATAAATTTAGTTCTTATAAAGAAAAAATACTAAAAATAAAAAATAATAATAATAAAATATATATACCTGATGATAAAATAAATATATTAGCGAGTGATTTACAAAAATTAAATTATATGATTCTATTAATTAATGGATATGCTGATAAGAAAATGATAAATACAAAAGGATTTTTAAAAAAATTAACACAAGAAATAAATATAGTAACTGGGTTTCAGTTGACGAATGTTGACACATTTAATTTATTAGAAAAAGCAATAACTGTTAAAATAAATTTAAATAATTTAAGTAAAGAACCAAATTTTCAAAGCAATTTAATTGAAATGAAAGGTGGTTTTTTTGGATGGGATGACGATACAGATCTTACAACGAAAGCATTAGATGTTTCAACCGTTATGCTAGATATTCTCGGTATGGTACCAGCAGCAGGTATAGCAGCAGATGCATTAAATATTCTAATAAATCTACTTAGACAAAAATTTGTTATGGCAGGTATCGGATTAATCAGTTTAGTCCCGATTATTGGAACTGTTGGACCGGCTCTTAAAATTGGATACAATTTGTACTCTAGTAAAGACGATGATGCCGAGGATGATGGAGACAACGATGATGAAGAGTATGAAGACGATGAAGAATATGAAGACGATGAATAATTATTAAAATAATAATTAAAATTGATTTATTTTATATATAAAAACATATTAAGTATATATTATACAAATGACATACATTGTAGAAATTATAATAATTATTTTGGTTTGCGTGGGATGTTTCATGATGTATGCAGAATGCGAATGTTGTCATTGTGAATCTGCCATTGATACAAACAGTGAATTACAAAATTCATCGACTGTATCTCCAATCCAAGATGATAGTTCTAATCATATTGAGATATGAGATATGGTAAATATTAAAAAATAAATAAAATATGTTTTGTTTATTTTTTTAAATATATAAAGTAACGAAAAATGACCGCTTGCAAATGACAATTGCTCCATTATGTACAAATTTATTCATTAATCCCGTCCCGGTCAATCGGTTCTTCTTTGTATAATCCTCTTTACATCTACTACGTATTGAGAATGACACAATGATTGATTTTTTAGTTTTTAGTTTTGATAATGTTTCATAACATTTCTCCTTTAATCCGCTTGGAATAGAGCAGAAGTTTAAGTATATGAATTTTTCTGTAGTTGTGTGTTGATTTAAGTAAGTTAAAATATCATGTTGTTCACATGTAAATGTTTTTGGTAAAAACATATTATGCCATTTATTAACTTCTTCATCTATGTCAATAACTGTAAATTTCCAGTCATTTAATTTTTCTCCTTTTTCATGTAAACATCTCATAAATGTTAATATAAACCGACCATGTCCATCCATTGTAATAATATGTTTTTGATTATTCTTTTGCATCTTATCAATAATATCAGATGCTCTATTATATTGATCTTTCATCGCCTTTTTGCGATGTCTTTTATCAAAAGCATCAAACATAAAATCATAACATGGGTTCATCATATAGAACCATAACTCATTAGAATCACAAAATTTCATGTCTAGTGAGATTTTACTGAGCATCTCGTTTTGGAGTTTAGATGGCATAAGTCTATTTTTATCAGTTACACCTAATTCCATAATTTCTGGTAATTTATGTTTCCAGAAGATAACTTTATCTGCAATCTTTTTCAAAATCGTAAAAACATCCTTCACTTTATCTCTATTCTTAAAGAGTGTTGGGCATGTATTGATCTCCAATGGGTTGGTTGGCAATGTCTTGATCTGCAATAGTTTGGTTGGCAATGTCTCTGTATGCACGGATAGTTCATCAATATTAACTAAATTAATATCATTGAAGATAGTAATCATAGAGTCATAGTCAGTCGCTGTGTCGTCAGATAATAAAACCATACTGTCAGATAGCTATTCTAAATTAACATATAAAGGGGAATAAAATTTCAATTTTTTCCCCTTTAGTTGTATAATAGAGCAAGTATACGAAATTAAATATTTATATTTACATTCTAATAATTGAATAATCACTACATGACTCATTATATTTTTAAGTTGAAATATGTAAATACAACGTATTTAACCCATAATATTATAAATATCTTTATAATATTATAAAAATGAATACAATTAATATAAAAATTATAGAAAATAAAATAAATATAACCACTACATTAAATGGTGGTACTGGCATTACGTTTAAGACTAATCCTTTAACTGTACTTCTAGTTACCAGAGCAGGCACATCAACAACAGGCACAGCAACAGCAGGCACAGCAACAGCAACAGCAACAGCAGGCAGAGGCACAGCAGCCTCGGAGCTCTCGTTAGGGGTGGGAGATATAGATATACATGGGGAGTTAGTGGTGGCCCGGGGAACTACAGATATATATGGGGAGCTCACGCTTGAACTCGGGTTTGGACTTCACAGTGCAACACTTGACACTGCAACACTTGAGGAAGATTTATTGGCGATGTTTGTCGTCCCGGGCGCCTCGTTGTCAATCCCGGCGGCCGTCAGGATTGACGAATATAGTACTTGTATTGCTCATCTTACAAAAAATATTAATGTTACTCACGATGTTGGAATCGAAGCAGCATTCAATATGTTAGAGACAAGTGGAATACCCACAGCATCGAATATTGTAGATAATGCCACATTCTCTGTAGTGAGAATTGCGCTCACCGACAGTGAGCTAGCCACTAACGACATACAGACAGCAGTTGATGCCCTCAGTGAGTTATCGGCAGATGCAATAGCCGCTGCAGTAGCCTCATTCGTATCCGCATCATCGGCTAGTGCAGTGGTGCCTGCAAAAAATCGTAATATATTCGCTTTAACAAATGAAAAAATTAATATATTAGGTATAACAAATCAAGCATTACTTACTCTTTTTGTGTCTAAATGGGCTGAAAAGTTGGGCAAACCTCTTACTGCTCTACAGGTAAATAATATTACTACTTTTGCAACTGGTGTATATACATTAATGTCTAATGCCGAGTCTGAACAGAATGTAGATATAACAAAGATATATAGTGCTGCTTTAAATAAACTAAATCAAACACCATCGTCATATGAAATTCCTACAGATAAGGAGATACAGGCTGCTGATCCAATTCCATTACCAGGTAAACCCCCTGTATTCACAAATACAGTAAGTGAATATATAATTTATAAAGATATTTCTCGAACATTAGATCTTTCAACTATTTCCAATCATCCAGATGGCGATATGATAATATTTAGTGCTTCTATAAGTAATACAGATGTTTTATCATTTGATATTAATAAAAAGATATTAACATTTAAAGGTCTGTCTTTTGGAAAATCTGATATAACAATTGTAGCAACATCTAATGGAAAATCAGTAAGTAAAGTACTTTCAATGGAAGTTGTAGAATCATATCAAATACCAGATGCAATATTTAGACAGAAATTAATAAATACATATGGTTTAGGTATAAGTGCATCAGATTTTGATAATAATAATAACATAGCAAAAACTAAACTCGAAAATATAACATCTTTAAATTTATCGAGTGATGGTACTGTAGATGATATGATTAATGATTTATCAGGTATTGAAGGATTTTCTGCATTAACACAATTACTTTGTACTAGAAATAGTTTTAATTCTATAGATATATCAAAATTAGGAAAACTTACAAATTTAAGTGTTTCAGTAGATACAACACACTCGCCATTGGAAAATACTCAATTTGCAATTACATTTGCAAATCCTCCAAGTACTGATAATAAAACAAAACTTGGTACTTTAGATACAAATGGTGTATATACATCAAATGGAACTATAGGTATTGATCAAATATCACATGATGGTATTTTCATAAAATACTATATAGAAAATATACAAGATGCACCATTAGTAGTAACTGAATTAAATGATTTATACAGACCAGTTATGATATCACCAGAAACTATTGATATTTCTGGTAAGTTTGCAGATTATGAAGATAGTCTAACTTATTCGGTATCAAGTAGTGATGATAGCATTGTAACAGCAAGTATAAGTGGTACAGATTTGACATTAAACTATTTAGCTTTAGGTAATGTTAATATTACAGTAACTGCGTCAGGTGGTAATAATTCAGTAGATGATGTATTTTCGGTTAATGTAGTAAATCAAGAAGCATTTGAAAATTATTATAAACCTATTTTATCGGGTGATCAAACACTTAATATAGAAATTAATTCTACATATATAGATGCTGGTGCATCAAATAGTACTATGTCCGGTACAGTAGATACTACAACCTTGGGAACATATTCTGTGTCACATACTGTGACAGTCGCTGGTCTTGATATATCTGCAGTTAGAACTGTAAATGTCAAACCATTATTCCAAACAGTACTTGATGAAATTAGTACATTAACCGATTTATTAAATGTAATGAATAAAATTAATGTTCAAGAAGGATGGAATGTAGTAATCCCAAAAACGGATGGTTATATTAATGGTGATATAGTAAATGGTTCAATATGTGAATATGTGAATAATAAATTTAATTATATTTCTAATAACTATTTACTTGCTAATAAACAGTATTGGATAAAATGCAATAGTGCGGGTGAATTGACATCATTTAATGGAGTTGAAATAAGGAATGTTGATAATCATCCAGATAATAATTTTAAATTTACAATTCAAAATATTAAAGCTGATAATAATATTCTTATTACTAGTGAGAATTTTTTATCAGAATTTATATTTAAATGTGAAATATTAACAAAAGATAATCAATCTCTCGATCCTCCTTCTTTTGCTGATACATCAAATGCTCAAATACATTTACAAAATGACTCAATATCAATTAATGGAATTAAAGAAGCGGATTTTTCAAATCCTACACTTGCATTTAGTAAAATATTAATAGATCGAAAGTATTTTTATTCTAATGAACTATTAAATGCATTCATTAATTATAATCTAATAAACTCAACTTATGCGGATTCGCTCGATAATAGTTTAGTCGGCGATGCCAGTTCAAATACTAGTATTGAAATAGGATTTACTTTCGCATTACAGGGCCAATCGCCTTATTATAATCTTGCAGCTGCAGTGGCAACGTATGCAGCACAATACAATGATATATTATTTTTAAAAATACAATATACTGATGGTGTTTAAAAATTATAAACACATCGAATTTAACCCATAATATTATAAATATCTTTATAATATTATAAAAATGAATACAATTAATAAAAATAGTTTCTATAATGTTAAGATTATAGATAAAAAAATAAATATAACCACCACAATAAATGGTGGTTTAACAAATCCTCCCGACCCTGATATAGATGCAGCTGATGTAATATCTTTATTTGGTGATACATATGACCCCGTTCCAAATATAAATTATCCAAACTGGGGCCAATCTACAACTGTAGTTGTAGATGATTTTTTACATTATAATAATTTGAATTACCAAGGTATGAATTTTGCTAGCAACCCTATAGATCTAACAGATGGTGGGAGTAGTACACCTTTTACACATTTACATATAGATTTTTTTACAATCGATTCAACTAAGTTAAATTTTTCTCTGCGAGACGGTGGCGATGTATATCAATATCATACTCTTGTTCCTGATGATAATTTTGTTCAAGGGCAATGGGTAAGTGTCGATATTCCGTTATCTGTATATACTGTACCAAATTTATCAAAAATCATTCATGCGGTTGTGGAAGGTAATGGTAGTGTTAAATTTGATAACATATATTTTTATAAACAAACTACAGAACCAGAACCAGATTTATTCTTTTCAGAATATGGCGAAGGAAGTAGTAATAACAAATATTTTGAAATTTTCAATCCTACATCTGAACTAAAAAAGTTAGATGATTACGCTATATTATATCACGGCGGTTCGAGATTGTGGTATAATTTTACATTAAACGAAACACTTACTAACGGTTCTGTTTATATAGTATGTACAAATCAATCAGATGATAGTATTAAAATACATGCCAATGTAGAGCTTGCTTATCCTTCAATTGCCCACTTTAATGGAGATGATACACTGCAAATAGTAAAAAAAAAATCTGGTTCAGACAATTTTAGTGCATCAGGTGTGGAAGGAATTGATTTTGAAGTAATCGATTCTATAGGGGATAGAATCGATCCAGGATCCGGATGGGCTGTTGCTGGAACATCTACTGCAACTAAAGATCATACATTAGTTAGAAAATCAAATGTAACAACAGGTAATTCAGATTGGGATGCTTCAAGAGGTACAACAGTTGAAAATAGTGAATGGATAGTTTATCCAAAGAATACATGGTCTTATCTAGGTAGTCATACAATGTCTACCGGTTCAACAACCGTACAAATACCGGATGAACATTTTAGACAATATTTAATAGATACTATATCAGATATATCTACTAGTTCATTTAATGGAAATAATGAAATTGATGTTAGTTTAGTTAATACTATAACATCCATATCTCTTATTAATAAACCTATAACAGATTTAACAGGTATTGAAGCATTTACTGCACTTTCTAATATATATATTTCAGATGTACCCATAACTGGTGATCTTGATTTAAGTAATAATTCTAATTTGATAAATTTTAGCTTTTATAATTATTATTGGAAAGGTTACGATGGATTATCTAATTTAAATTTATCTAATGGTAATGCTAATTTAATTGTGTACTTATATTATAATCATAATATACAAACATTAAGTTTATCAAATACTTTAAACTCACTTAATATATATTATCAACCATCACTATTCGCTATCTCATCAATGCAAAGCGTATTAGATAATTTAAGTAGTAGTACTATAACATACAATTTTTATATTAGTGCAGGTGTTTTAAATCTAGATTTTTTAAATAATTCATTAGGATTAAATAGACTTTCGTTAAGTCAGAATGATACTATTCAAAGTCTAAATTTGAGTTTATTTACTAATTTAAATTATTTATATTTATATAATTGTTCGAACTTAAGTGATTTAATATTACATAATGATGCTATTAATACATTAACATCATTAAATATATATTATACTCCTTTACAAAATTTTAAATATAATAGTTATACTAATCTTACAAGGCTTGATTTAAATAATCAGGATTTATCATCAATCGGTTTACCTAATTTACCAAAATTGTACTATTTAAAATGTACTTCCTGTAATTTACAATCGGCTGATTTATCAATATATCCAAATTTGGAAAATTGTACATTAACATATAATAATGGTATAACTTCCTTAGATATATCAAATAATCCCAATTTAACATATTTATATATAAACCATACTAACATCAATGAATTAGATATAACAAATAATTCAAAATTCTATTCCGGATATTTTCCAGTTGATACTACAAATGCTCCCGGCGAGGATGCTACATTTAGAATCATATCTAATAATAATCCTTCAAGTAACATTGATGGAAAATATGGTACTTATGATACAAATGGTGTATATACATTGTCTGGTAGTAGTACTGGATGGGATTATATGCACGAAATACCTGGTATTTCGTCCTATTGTTATTTTATATCAGCAAATATTAATGATCCACCAGTATTTACTACTACAGTTAGCGGATATTCATTAGCACCTGACGGTGTTGTACAAATAAATCTTGCAGATTTATGTATAGATTATGAGAATGATCCTATAACATTTAGTGTTTCAAATAGTGATGATTCAATCGTATCAATAAATCATGATGAAAGTACAAATATATTAAATATTGTTAGTATATCATTTGGAAAAGTAGATATAACAGTAAATGCAACTTCATCTAATTTAACAACAACTAAAATATTACAAGTAAGTGTTGGACCAGCAATAAATTTACTTGGTGACAGTGTGGTTAATATGGAGGTAGGATCAACATATATAGATGCAGGTGCTAAAGTAGAAGATGGAGTAACATTAACTGTTACAAATAATGTAAATTCTGCGCAGGTAGGGTCATATAGTGTTGTATATAATGCAGTTGCAGTTGGAATAACAACATCAAAAACAAGAACAGTAAATATTAAAGAAACATATAATACATTAAGCACAAAAATTTCAGATTTAAATAATTCAATAACCCAATTAAACACATTTAATGTAAAAGCAGGATGGAACTATATAAAACCAACGAATGATGCACGCATGCCGCCAACTGATTCTAATATAGTTGCATTTTATAAACTTGTTCCAGGAAAAAAACCAGAACTGGTATCTTCAGGATTATTGGAAAAAGATAATATTTATATAGTTGAATGTAAAAGTGATGGAACATTAACATTACTATGATTAAACAATTAAATGTACAAAATAGATTGCCAGCTACTGCACAAAAACAGAAGATTAAAAATCGTGATTAGATTAAATAATATAATATAATATTATTTAATTTGTAATAAACTCAATGCCTGGTAAGACTTTTCCTTCTAATAATTCTAAAGATGCTCCTCCTCCAGTACTAACGTGGTTCATTTTATTTTGAAGATTAAATTTTTCACAACAACTTGTAGTATCGCCTCCGCCTATAATAGTAACAGCGTCTAAATCGGAAATATGTTCCATAATTTGTTTACTACCTAATTGGAAATTATCAAATTCGAATACACCTAAAGGGCCATTCCATATAATTAAGTTACTTTTTAATAAATCCGTTTTGAATAAATCAGTAGTTAAATGGCCAACATCTAATCCCATATATCCTTCTGGTATACCTTTTGGAGTATATGCATATAATAAATCCCCATCATTTGAAAATTTATTGTTACAATTAAAATCTACTGGTAAAATAATACGTGTATTATATTTATCTGCGAGAGATCTAATTTCTGGAATTAATTTATAACCTTGTTCGTCAAATAAAGAATCTCCGATATTAACGCCGTCATATTTTAAAAATGTGAAAGCCATTCCTCCTCCAATAATAATATTATCAACTTTAGGAATTAGATTTTTAATTAATTGGATTTTATCAGATATTTTACTTCCTCCCAAAATAAGTGTTTTGATACCTTGAACTGATAAAGAATTACTTAAATAATTTAATTCTTTCTGAACTAAAAACCCTAAATATTTTTCTTTAGTATTGATTCCGACAATAGATGAATGTGGTCTATGGCAACACCCAAATGCGTCATTGATAAAAACATCTCCCAAATTTGTTAATTTTTGTCTAAACTCGTATGTAGTATCTAGATTTTTGGTTTCTTCTTTATAAAATCGTATATTTTCAATAATTGTTATTTTATTTGAATCAATATTATCTAACGAGGATAATGTTATATTTTGATTTAAAATAGTTTGCAAATAAGATCGAATAGGTTCAAGTGATAATTTTTTATCATATGACGTAGGACGTCCAAGATGTGATATAATAATAAGTTGTGTAGGATTTTGTTTTAAGATAAAATTAATTGTATCTAGAGATGCGTCAATTCTATTAGTAGAAGTAATAATTCCATTTGATAGAGGTACATTATAGTCAGTTCTCAATATAACTTTCTTATTATAAAGATTGGTGTCTTTTAAAAACATTATTTTAATAATAATAAGATAATTATTAAAATATAGGTAAAAATTGATTTTTATGTGCCTTAATATAATAAATTTACTTAAATAAAACACTATATATATAACTAATGGATAATTGGGAATATGGTTCTAAAAATAAAAAGAGAAAGATAGATGATAAAGATAATGTTAATGATGATGATTTTAGGAAAAATGGTGAATTAAAAGACGAATATGTAAACTCGATTGATAATCATATATATTTTTATAGTTCAGTTACAAAAAAATCAATGTTTGATTTAAATAAAGAAATTAGAACCGTTGGACAAAAAATGCAAGAAGTTGGAATTAAATATGGTATTGATGCTCCTCCTATTAAATTACATATTAATAGTAATGGTGGTAGTATATTTTCAGCAATGTCTTGTGTGGACACTATTATAACATCTCCTGTAGAAGTTCATTCCATTATTGAAGGTGCTGCTGCAAGTGCTGCAACACTAATTTCAGTTGTTTGTAAGAAGCGTTATATTAAACCTCATTCATTCATGTTAATTCATCAATTGAGTACAGTATTTTGGGGAAAAATGCATGAGTTTGATGATGAAATGAAAAATTTAGATAATCTTATGAAATTAATTAAGAATATTTACAAGGAACATACAGATGTAAAGGATGAAAAGATTGATGAAATCTTAAAACATGATGTATGGTGGAATGCGAAAAAGTGTAAAAAATTAAATTTAGTAGATGATATACTAGTTTAAGTAATATCTATATTTATAAAAATTGATAAATATAAATATTTAAATAATAGTTTATTATATATATAAATGGTTGATACTATCGATAAGATTTTATTAAATGTTACAAAAATGTTAACTGAGAGGAAGGTTTTATTAGAAAAAAATCTTGAAAAAAATACAAATAATCTAATTAAACAAAAGAATGAAGAACGTATATTTAGTATTAAGTCTGATACATCAACTGATGTATATCATATATATATAATTTATGGTAAGTTAACAACAATTAAAAAGATTCCAGGGCTGGATACATTTTTAGCAACATCAAAGGGGCAGCATCGTATATTTATAGGAGATAATATAAGTCAAAAAGCATTTAAACAATTTTTGGAAATCAAAAAATCAGAAGTATTTTTTGAATACGAATTATTAATGAATATTATAGAGCATGAATTACAACCAAAATTTGAATTATTAACAGAAGATGAGAAAAATAGGCAATTCAGTGAATATGAAATAGAGAAGAAGAATATGTCAAAAATGTTTAGTACGGATCCAATAGCGAGATATTATTCTGCAAAATCGGGAGATGTCTTTAGAATCATACGTCCGAGTCCTTTTACAATTATGGGATTTCATTATAGATACGTAGTTGAAACCCCAATTAGTCAAATATTTTCATAATTAAAAATTTAATATATATTTGTTTAAAAATTTATTATATTTATTTCTTATTAAATATAATGATATCAAAATTAAGATATATTTTATTTATAATTATTTTTGCGATAGCCATTTATTATTATATCTACAATCGAACTGCTGGTTGTAAAAATAAAGAAGCGATTAATTTTAATCCAGAAGCAGATATAGGCGATGATATGAAATGTATATATAATACACTTGGATGTTTGGATAAAAATGCAGGTAATTATAATAAATTTGCAACAGTTAGTTGTACAGAGGATTGTTTAGGATGCGAAGAAAAGGGAACATGTGATTTATGTAATAATCATCGTGAATGCAAAAATGAATGTACAGATTGTATATGTAAACCAAAAGTTAAAGGGTGTAATAGAACATGGGCATTAAATTATGATCCAAATGCAACAAATGATAATGGATCGTGTATGAGTAAAGAAGACTTTTTAAAAAAAATAAGTATAATATCAGGAGGTGATTGTAAAAGATGTAGCGGTAGAGTAAATATAAAATTAGGTGATAAATATCCAATTCTAGGAGGTAAACAGGGAATAAATGTATTAGTAATGGAGCGCAATGATAAGTTAAACATACGATATAATAAAAGTTTTATGACAGGAAATTACGAATTAGAAAATAAAAAATTTGTAGATTTCATGAGAAAATATGTACATTATAATGATATAGTAATAATAACAATAAGAGGTGATGCAGTAGGAACAAAGAGAAGTTTGAATTCGAAGAATGAGCCTGTATTTATGGAATCTATATTATCAGATGATTCAAAGATGGTTCTACAATATTTAGGCGCAAAAAGTCCAGAAATAGCGAGAGAAGGTAGTTATATTTTAATAGGGACATATTTAAATGATATATATTTTGAAACATATAGCTCGAATGCAGATTCATATTTTCCATATTTTAATTTAACTAATTATGGGTGTGTAAATTTTAATAATCCAAAATATGAGAAAATAGAATTAGATTTAAATAAATTAAAATTACTACAAGCAACTGGTGATGTAGATGAAGCATCAATAAATAATGATAAATCAGATGATCCCAATATGTATAAAAATGCAACAAAAGAGAATTTCGTAGATATGAATAAAGTGGATAATATTAATAGATGTGCGTTAGAAGTAATTCAAATGGGATATAAAATATTTTCCATTTCAAAAACAAAATGTTTTGTGTATAAATTAAAAGAGGAGTTTAAAAATGATCCAAATGAAGATATAGTGAAATATTTTAAATTGAATAAATTTATTAATTATACTGAAGATAATAAATATTTTAGGTTATCTGATAATATATGCAGATTAAATACACAGTTATTGCCATATGGTAATGAAAAAGAAGAAAGTCTATATTTAATAGATGAAGTATATCATTCTGGTTTATTTTCAATGATGTATGGAGGTCAAATGGTTGAAATATATAATTTAGGAGAACAGCGTGGAATGAGACGTGAAGTAGGAGTCGGAATACACGAGGCATGGGGTACTATACCCAAATCAGTAAATTCTAAACAGGATATGATATATATTCCAATAACTTCAATGAATATACCACATGATTTTAAGGTAACACTGTATAGAAATGTCTATAAGAATGAAGATTTAACGAAATTTATAAATTATGAGTTAAAGTTTGATCAAGATTATAAGAACATGTCTAAATTGGACATATCATGTTGTGAAGGAGCCAAAATAACTACCAAAAATACAAGTACAAAAAAAATAATACGAGATTTAGAATATAGAATATGGAAAAACATAGTAAAAAACTTATCGATTAAAAGATCTGAAACAATAGCGAAATTATATATATATGATGAGAATATAGAACAAGTTAGTAAAAGACCGGAAATTAATAATAAATACGTTTTACAGAAAACGTTTGATTTATCAACATATATAGAAATAGATAAATTAAAAGAATATAATGGTCATGGTAAGGTTGGATATATAGAATTGTTTACATTTAATGGAAGTTCGTCGCGTAGAATTGATTTTAGTACATGGGAATTTTTTTGGAATTTATATTTTATTGATATATTAAAACCATGGATAGCATATTATACAAGAAATGATGGTATATATCCAGAAGAGGGTATATTTACAATAATGGTAGTAGATCCAGCGAAAAAATTATTAAGAAAAACATGCACATTATATGGATATAATACTGGTGACAAAGAAGAGGTAAATGGTGTAACTCATAAAAAATGCGATAATATTCCAAAATATGGTGATTGTGAAAATAATGATTCAAAATTAAATCCGTTTACAAGTGATATAAAATATTTAATAGTATCAAAACAAAATTTTGGAGTAACAATATATGAAGAACCTGAATTTCAAGGAGCATCTATTACATTAGGTTATGGTAAATATAATTTACCAGATGATTTATGTATGATAATTCAATCAATGAAAGTCGATTTTAAATATGCAGTAGTTCGATTATATTTAGATTTTAATTTTAAAAATGAATTCATCCGTTTAATTCATAATAGTACAAAATCAATTGGTTCAAAATTCTCTTATACAGATATTAATAATTTGATACCATTAAATAGAAAAATTAGAAGTATATCGATTGAAAAGGTAGATTATTATACAAATATAAGTAATAATCCATATCCAGATGAATATGATAATAATAAAATATATGATTCATATCAATATCCATATAAATATAAATTATCAAATGATCGTATAAATTATATGGATTATTGTTATGATTATTTTAAAGATGAAATAATGTTAGATTCAAATGATAAATTTGTAAGATTTATAAAAGAAGATTATGAGTATACAAAATTAAAAAATATTTCAGGTATAGGTGGTTTATATGAAATAAATAGCGCTGGAGGCATAACATACTTGAAAAATAAATTAGGGACTAATTTTAATAAGTTACTATCAGGAATTAAAACATTAAAAACATATGATGAAAATAATAATTTTATAAGAAAATTCATAATATTAGATGGAAAAATTATGGATTATAATGGTAGTATTGTCAAATTTATATCATTGGAAACACTTAATTTCGATAAATCAGAAAGAGTAGTGAAATTATGTGAAACAGATAGAGATGAGATATTATTATTTAATAATCATAATAACGTATTTAATGAAATAAATAATGCAATTCGCCAAAATGGCAAATATTTAGCGATTAAAAATAATAATGAATTTATACGTATTAATTATGACGAACTTGATTTAAAAAGTATTATTACGAAGAGGGTTAATCTAATTTTGACTAATAATAATGATGATATAGTATTAAAAGAGAATATATCGAATACTGAAAGTACTGAAGATTATAATTTATATGTGATAAAGAAACCAGCTCCAAGTGACCAAGTTCCAATAATGTGTGTATGTGAAATAATGGAAGATGAATATAATCCGAATAATTTTTTATATAGTGAATTGAATAGATATAATTTTAATATTATAATAGCGTCTGTATCTTTAGCTCAGAAAAAGAGTACGTTAAAAGAACTTGGAATAATAGAGAATAATAATTATGAGAAATTAAATAATCTAAATAGTAAGGTATATAATTCACCTGCAATTGTTCAAATTTTAGATAATAAATTTAATATAAATAAGACGATTTATTTTAATTGTCATAAATATGTAATAAATAATAATATTAATATTTTAAATAAATTAGAGAAAGTAGACAATAATAATGAATTATATATAAGTAAACACGAGAAGAATGTAGAAATTTTAATGAGAAATAATGTTAATTATAATGATAAGTTTGAAGATACATTTACTCAAAAATTTAATTTAAGACAAGACTTGAATTCCGCATTAGAAACAAATATTCAGAGTAATTTAAATTTGATCAATAATCAAATAAAAGATTCAGGGTTATTGGAAACATATGATATAAATTCAAAATTAATAAGAAAACGCATATATAATGAAGGTAACATTGAAGAATTTGGTAAAGTTGATAATATTTCAGAAATAACATTTGGTTCAGATGAGAAAATTTTAATATTATATGATAAAAATAGAAAGAGAATAGTAAATTTACCTATTATACTAAAAGCAAATGCGAATTCTATAAATTCTGCACTAAGAGGATTATTATTTAATAATAATTGTTTTATTAAATTTTATGATATAAATAAAAAGTTAATTCGAGTAGGGTTATCTAAAGAAAATAAATTTATATTTAAAAATAATGATAAATATTTATCAATGAATTATAAAGAGTATGTTGGTAAATTTGATAAATTTAATTGGTTAAATGCAGACATGTCATATTCAATAAATTTAGATGAGATCTTCATGTCAATTGAATTAGAGAATGGTGCTGAAATAATGTATACAAGTATTAATGTTGGTAATACGTTTACCAATATCGATGATTTATTAAAATCATTTGGTTATAATAATAATTTAAAAGATCATATATTTAGATTTTTATTAAAAACGAAATTATATTCAATAATTCGATTTTATGATTTTGATAATAAAGTAACAAAAAAATTAAAATTTTCATTTCAGCCAATAATAGATAGAATGTTTGGATCTGTTCAAGAAAGATTCCCGATATTATTATATGATAGTCCTATTCAATATATGGAGACATATAAAAATAATATTATATATAATTGTTATCAAAAAGATGATTTAATAATCTCAATTTATATCCCAAATGCGATGAAGGGAATATATTCTTATAAAGTAGATGGCAAAGTAGTTTACGTTGATAAAGTATTATCAGATGACGGTATAACTGTTAAATTATATGATGAAGATGATAAACTAATAATAGATTCTGATGATAAAAATCTTCATAATTATTTATTGGGAATAAAAATAGATAAATATAATGGCAAAATAAAGTTGGAATATTATCCTAAAATAAATAAAACAGTAATTAGATTATTAGATAAAACAAATAATATAGATAAAATAGAAACATCAGATTATGATGAAATAAAAGATATAGAGATTAATGATCAACTGGGTAATACAATAAGAAAAATAAAAAAGAGAAATATTTATATATTGGAGAATAATATTAGTAGTTTAAAAATAATAAATCCTGATAATTCATATTCAATAAAATATACAGAAAGTATAGGTGTATTTTAGTTATTTTACATAAATATTATTTTATAAAATAATATTTATATATATGACAAATAAAATAATAAAATTTGATAATGGATTAAAATACGTACATATTCCAACAAAAAATGACATGATATCAATTGGGTTTGTTGTTAAGGTAGGGTCAAGAGACGAAACAACAAAAAATAATGGCATATCGCATTTTTTAGAACATATGTTATTTAAAGGAACTAAAAAGAGAAATACAGATAAATTATTATCAGAACTTGATAAATTTGGCACATCATATAATGCAATGACTTCATATGATTATACAGCATATGAACTTCATGGTAATAAACAGGATGCATATAAACTAGTGGATATCTTTATTGATTTATATCTTGGTGCGAATTTATATCAAAAGGATTTGGAAAAAGAGAGAGGTGTTATAATGGAAGAATATAATATGGTATCAAATGATTTAGATGAGTATATTCAAAATACGTTGATGAATGAGATATTTGGTGGTTCATCGTTGGGATTTTCAATAATAGGTGAAAAGAAAAATATACTAAATTTTAAAAGGAAAGATTTAGTTAATTATAGAAATAAATTTTATTGTCCAGGTAATACTACATTTATAACAGTTGGAAACATAGATAGTAAAAAAATGAGTAATTATTTATATAATAAAGTAAGACGTGAATGTAATAGTGATATTTCGAGATTACATATAATACCAGTACAAGATCAACCAAGACTTAATTTAACAAATATTAATGGCAAGGGACAAGTGCATATTACATTTGGTTTCCATCATAATGGTTATTTACATGATGAAGAATATAATTTAGTATCCAAAATTGTAGCAACATCATTGGCATCTGGATCATCGTCTAAATTATTTAATGTATTGAGAACAAAATGTGGTTTAGCATATAATTGTTCAAGTTATAATATGGAATTAGAGGATACAAGTGTATTTATAATAAAAAGCGTAGTAGATGAGAAGCGTTGTGATATTGCAATTGAGAAAGTATTGGAAATATTATTTAATTTTGTTAAAAAAGGCATAGATAATGACGAATTAAAAAGATGTAAAAAGTCATTAATTAATCAAGATAAATTAAATCAAACAAACATGGATCTAATGTATCATTATATAGATAATGTAATAAAAGATGACAATGTACATTCACCAGAAGAGGAACAACACATGATATCATCATATACTTCGAAAAATATAAAAGACTGTTGTAAACATATATTTAGACATAATAATTTAAGTTTAGTATTAGCGGGTTCGATGTCAAATAAATCAAAAGAGAGGATAATAGATCTCTTAGATAATTGGTATTATTTGATAAATAATTGAAAATAGAGTTTATTATATAGAGATAATTTTATAATTATATAACAAATGCCAAAACCAATATTAGTAATTGTAGAATCACCTGGGAAAATTAAAAAGATTAATGCAATTTTAGGAAAAGACTATATTGTTAAAGCATCTATTGGTCATGTCAGAGATTTAGAATCGTCAAATTTATCAATAGATGTAGATAATGGTTTTGCTCCCACATATGTAATCACTGCTGATAAGAAGAAAGTTGTAGCAGATTTAAAGAGTACATTAAAATTATGTAGTGAAGTAATCTTAGCAGCAGATGAAGATAGGGAGGGTGAAGCAATTGCTGCTAGTTTAGCAGATGTATTAAAATTAAAGGATCCAAAGCGGATTGTATTTAATGAGATTACCAAAACTGCTTTAATGAATGCATTAAAGAATCCAAGGAAGATAGATTATAATCTTGTTAGGGCACAGGAGACTAGAAGATTTCTAGATAGAATTGTTGGATATAAGTTATCTCCAGTATTATGGAGTAATATTGCAATGAAATTATCAGCAGGTAGAGTGCAGTCAGTTGTAGTAAAAGTAATAATAGATAAAGAGGCGGAAATAAGTAATTTCAGCCAAGAGTCTTATTTTAAGATAAATGGTAAATTTCATTCAATAAATGATAATAATAATAAATTATCAGCAGTATTATACGAGTCAGATAAAACAAAAACAACTGATAAGTCAATAAAAGGCTCTATATTAAAATTAAAAACGATTGAAGATACTGAAAATATATTAAAAGTATTAGATAAATCAGTATATAGTGTTAAATTAATAGAAGATAAAACAAGTAAACGAAATCCATCTGCTCCATTTATAACATCAACGTTACAACAAGAAGCGAGTAAGAAATTTAGTTTTAACATTAAAAGTACAATGAGTATTGCCCAAAAATTATATGAGAATGGCCATATTACATATATGAGAACAGATTCAACTAGTCTATCAGATGATGCATTAAAAGCATGTGAAGATTATATAATTAAAAATTATGGTAAGAAGTATCATAATAAAAAAAATTATGTTTCAAAGAGTAAAAATGCTCAAGAAGCTCATGAAGCGATAAGACCAACCGCCATTGAAAATCCAACGGTTGACGGAACACCTGAAGAAAAGAAGTTATATGCACTCATTTGGAAAAGGACCGTTAGTAGTCAAATGGCTCCTGCTGAAATAAGTATAAATAATATTTATATTGAAGTAGAACATAAGAAGAAAAATCCTTATTATTTCCTTGCAACAAATGAAACAATTATATTTGAAGGATTTTTAAAAGTATATAATATTAAGAGTGATGAAGATGAAGATGAATTACAGACATCTAATACTAATTTTAAAAAAGGTGATAAATTAAAATATGATGAAATAGAAAGTAAAGAAGAATATCCAAAAAGTATAGGTCGATATAATGAAGCGGGTTTAGTAAAGAAATTAGAAGATCTTGGTATTGGAAGACCTTCAACATATGCAAGTATTATAACAAAAATTCAAGATAGAAAGTATGTAGATAAGGTAGATCTAGATGGCGAAGAAAAAGAAATTAGTATTGCATCTATTGTACCAACAACTACTACAAATACTGTTATAAAATGGACAAAGAGTAAAACGTTTTTAGGGAAGGAGAAACAAAAATTAGTTCCAACATCAATAGGTAAAGTAGTAACAGAATTTTTATGTACTCATTTTGATAATATAATGGAATATAAATTTACTGCAAAATTAGAGAATGATTTGGATAAAATCGTAGATGGTAAGAAACAATGGGATAGTATTCTACAAACATTTTGGGATGAGTTCCATCCTAAAGTTACAAATTTAATTAAGAATTCAACGAATAAATTAAATAGTGGTAAATTATTGGGAAAACATCCAATTACGAATTTAGAGATATTTACATCTGTCGCTAGATATGGCCCTGTTGTTAAATTAATAGATGGTAATGATATTAAGTTTGCTCCAATTAAAAAACCACAAACAATTGATAATATTACATTAGAACAAGCTGTTCAATTATTTGAATATCCAAAGAATTTAGGACAATATAATAATAAAGACGTTTTATTACAAAAAGGAAAATTTGGCATTTATATAAAATATAATGATAAAAACTATCAAATAGAGAATGAAGAACTTTCATTAGATGATATTATAAAAGTTATTGAACAAGAAAAGAAGGATGTCATTAAAACCATAGAGATAAAGGGGAAAACATATCAAATAAGAACAGGGGAGTATGGTCCATATATTTCGTATAAATCTGGAACGAAAATGAAATTTACATCAATTCCAAAAGATAAAAAGTTAGATGAAATTAGTAATGATGAAATAATAGATTTGGTTAGTAAACCAAAAAAAAAATATATTAAAAATAAAATTATTTAATTAATATCTTGTATAATATACATGAGTTTAAAACGGCGATATGCGTGTATACATATACCAAGTAGTACGACTGACATGTTATATTTTGAACTAACTTTACATAATAAAGATTTAAATAATATAGTTTTGCAATTAAATAAAGAATTTAATTTAAATTTTGTAATTTGTAAATCATATATAGATGACAAATTTGGAATCTTATTATTAGACGGTACTTTAGATAAAAATATAAATATAGCATCAGAAGAAATAGTTGGTAATGTAATATTTATAACTCATTCTTCCAATTTGGATGAATATGTGAAAAGAAATGATTTATTAAAAGATAGTACAAATTCACAACAAATAGTTAGTTTATGCAGTGATTTTATTGCAACTAAGTTAATATTATAAATAATATAAATAATAAATTATTTATATTATTTTGTTTAATAATGAAAGAATTAAAAGGTATTTTAAGATTAACTCAATTTGGTTTTGGAATAATTGAATGTGCTAAAATAAAAAAGAAAATAAAAGTAGATAAAAAAAACTTAAATTTGAATTTTGATGGAAGTACAGTCACATTTGAAATAATCAATGAAACAGACGTAAATTGTTATGCGAAAATAACATCTATTCCCGATTTTAAAAATAAAATATTTGTAGGAATTATACATCATTTTCATAAAGAAGATGTATTTGTTTTTAACTCCAAATTAGGTAAATCTTCTTTAGTCTTATGTAGTCCTAATAAACTTAAATTAGAAGATAATGATTTCGTTCGATTTAAAATAACTTCCTTTAAAAATGATTTATTTTATGGTAAAATTTTAGAAAAATTAGGTGATTTTTATGATGATAATGCATTAACAAATTATATTATCGAAACATATAAATTACCGACTGATATATCAGAAAAAGCTTTAATTAAAGCGGATAAAGCAGTAAATAGATATCATCAAGATTTAGAATCCGAGAAACTCGAGCGTAAAGATTTAAGAAATTTGGTATCATTTACAATTGATCCAACTGGTGCAAGAGATTTAGATGATGCAATTAGTATAATAAAACATAACGATGGATATAAGATATATATTCATATAGCAGATGTTTCATATTTTGTTAATAAGGATAATTCAATAGATAAAGAAGCGAGTGATAGATCGTTTTCTGTTTATTTACCTACACAGGTAATAAGAATGTTACCACCAATATTATCAGAAAATTATTGTAGTTTATTACCAGATAGTGATAAATATGCTGTAACTACTGAAGTTGATTTAGATTTGAATGGCAATGTATTAGAATGGACAACATATAAAAGTATTATGAGAAGTGTTCATAAATTTAGTTATGAGGATGTGTATGATATATTAGATAATAAAAAGAAATTTGAGAAAGATTATTTAATAGAGCATTTATTAAATTTAAAGGATATATCATTTAAATTAGCTAAAAATAGATTAAAATTGCCAAATATGAAGTATGATATAGATAACAAGTGTATAACATTGTGCTATAGTGATTATACACATCAAATGATAGAAGAAGTTATGATATTAAATAATATACTTGTTGCAAAAACATTAAGTAGTAAAGGTATAAAATATCCATCAAGACATCATCCATCTCCTAGTCCTGAATCAAATGGAACGATAATAAAATTAATTAATCATCATAATAATATTAACTTAAATTTCGGGATTGATAGTTTACAAAAAATAGTAGATTGTGATAATAATTTCTTGAGATTATTTAATTTATTTTGTATTCAACGAATTCTAACTAAAGCAAAGTATACACACGAAGATGAAGGTCATTGGGCATTAAATCTGGGACATTATTCACATTTTACTAGTCCTATTAGACGTATGTCTGATATAATAAGTCATAGATTAATTTTTGGGGAGAAATATAATGATAAGGAAATGGTTGATGTTTTAGAAAATATTAATAAAAATGAGAAAGATTATCAAAAAATAGATTTCTTAATAGAAAAGTTTAAGATGATACGTTTTTTAAATCAAATAAAGGCAGTAGGTAATATTTATGATGTTATAATTACAGATGTAAGATGTCCAACAATAACTGTTTTTATTCCTGAAATTTTTTATATGTACGATATGCATGTTACAGATTTTAGTAAAGAAAAATTAGTATATAATGAAGAAGAAAAATCTTATAGTGGAGAAGTGAATATAAAAATAGGTGATATAATAAAATTAAGATTAGATAAAATTATAAATAGTACTTTAGAATTAAAATTAAATAAAATCTAATAATACTATATGAGATACAATTTAATTGATTTTGTTAGAGGTACTGCGTTTTTATTAATGTTAATACATCATTATTTTCATTTTAATCCAAATATAGTTTCTATGCCAGAAATTGTTAATATATTGGGTACTGTTAGTAGAACGATTTTCATAATATTAGTAGGTATAAGTATGAGGTTATTTAAAACGAAAACGAAAAAATTGTCATTATTAGATAAAATTGCATTTAATGGTCCTTATAAAAAATCATATTTAATTTTATTATCTGCATTAATTATAACATTTGCAACATATTTATTTTTACCAAATAATGAGATCATATTTTTTGGGGTATTGCATTTTATAGCTATAGCTACATTTATAATGAAAGAATTCTCATCTGATATATCAATTACAATATTAATTGGAATAATTTCACTAATAATGTCTAATTATATGATTACAAAAAGAGGATCTAATAATATACTTCATTTAATATTAGGAGGATATACACAAACACGATTCCCTATTGATATATTTCCAATATTTCAATGGCTACCATACGTGTCATTCGGAATAATATTAGGCGAATATATTAATAAATATAATATTGACTATGGTGTTATTTATGAACCAATTGAGTTTTGTGGAAGAAATAGTTTATATTTATATATATTACATGTAATTCCATGTATTTATTGGTTCAGTAGAAAATATAAAAATTAAATATTTTTTGGTATAATATTTATTTTATTTATGAAATTTATTTTAACTAAAATATCATGATAGTTGACAATGCCGTCTTTCGGATCAACTAAATCATTAATTGATATATCTTTTAATTCTGGTATCCAATGTTTAATATAATCACAATTTTTATCTAATATTTTTGCTTGTTTAATAGGATTAAAATATATATGATTATCTGTCAATGATCCTAAACCTGCAATATATTGCATAATACCATAGTTATATGATGTTTCACTATTTATTAGCATTTTATTAAAATATTCGGCACCTAATCTCCAGTCTAAATTTAAATCATTGATTAAAAAAGATGATACAATTAATCTACCTTTATTAGAGATTAAGCCAGTATTTTTAATTTGATTCATAAATGCGTCAATTAATGGGATGCCTGTTTGTCCATCAATCCATTTTTGTAGTGATCCTTTATTATTACTATAATTATATATTTTATTTGTAACACCATTTTGTTTAAATAAATCATTTCCAATTTTAATACTTTTAAATTTATAGTAATCTTTCAGTAACATATCTAGCCAGTATAAATATGTTGAATTATTCTTTTGTTTTGATTTTTCATACATTTTTATTTGATAAAATATACTTTTTGCTGATAGACAACCAAAATCTAACCATGGACTTAAATCCCATGTATTAGTTAAATTGTGTCTTTCATGATTATATTTTAATATATTATTTGTTTTGTAAAAAAATGATTTTAATTGTTCCCAGCCAGCATCTTCTCCGCCTTTTATAATAATAGTCGCTTCTGGTATATCAATATCATTTAGTTTAATTGAATTATCTAATTTAATAGATTTATTATTTGATTTAGTAAAGAATTCTTTTTTAACATTAAATGTCATATTTTTTTTGAAATCAGTAAATGAATCTGGTAATTCTTTAATTGGGAAGGGAAGATCATTTATATGATACATTGTATTATTCCAAAAAGATTCTATTTTTACACTAGTATTTTCTGTTAGTTTATTCATATCATACACGTTATCTTGATGTGTGTAAATATTTTTAACATTATGTTTATTAATTATGTTAATTAATATATCTTCTGTTTTTCCAAAATATAAATTTAGATGTATATTAATTTTTTTTAAATTTTCAGAAAGATTATATAAACTTTCTTTAAGAAAATTCTTTTTATATTTTCCCATTATTAAAATATCATTTTCTGTCTTATCATCCCATCTACAATCCCAAATAAATATATGTATTATACTATTATCTGCCTGATTAGCTGTAAATAAAGGTTCGTGGTCCCGTATACGAAGATCTGATATTTTAAACCATACTATATCCATTTTTATATAAATAAATAATAATCATATAAAATTAGTATATTTCAAATTTTATATGATTGTGGTATTTTACTAAGAATATGCTCTAAATGAATACTATAGAAAAAATGTATTTAATTTAGATATATATTTTAAAAAATATAACTTTCTATATATATGACAAAGGTTACTTTATATTACGCTGATTGGTGCGGACATTGTAAAGATTTTAAACCTACATGGGCTGCATTGAAAAATTTATTCAAAAAAAATAATGTGAATCATGCAGAATTTGAAGATGGCCAACATGAACAAATAATACAAAAAGCAGGAGTTGAGGGATTTCCAACAATCAAAATTGAAAAAGATAATGAAGAATACGAATATACAGGAAATAGAGATATTAATTCAATTATTCACGAAGTGTTACCTGATTTACAAATGGGGGGTGGTAATTTAACTAGATATAATATAGTATATAATAAGGTATAAGTATGGTCTTTATATTATTATGACTAAAATATATTTAAACCATATATATTTTATTTTAGTAATAATAATATGCATGCTGTAATATTTGGATGGAAAAGAGACTTTTTAGATGATTATTTGGTAGATTGTGAAAATATAGCAAAAGAACTGACATTGAATAAATTTAATGTACATACTGGGGGCGGAGAGGGATTTATGTTAGCAGGGAATAAAGGTTGTTTTGATGTAAAAAAGAAAAATTCTCACGCTGTTAGTGTAAAATCTTTATATGAGAGTGAATCTTTAAAAAATACTTATTATAATAAGGAAAATTTAATAATATATGATACTTTCAGTGAAAGAAAATCTCAATTAATAGAAAATAAGGATTTATATATATTTTTTCCTGGAGGGATTGGTACATTAGATGAATTTACAGACTTGATGAATTTATTTAAAACTGGACATATTGAACAAAAACCTGTAATATTGTACGGTTATAATTACTGGACTTCGCTTAAATCTTGGTTTGAGTTTAATAATATGAAATTTCCTGAAATGTATATTGATGGTATTATCAATACAGTTGATGAATTTAAAATCCTTTATAATAAAATATTTAATAATAATCAATTAGTTATTAAAGAACCTTCTAATGACGATATCAAAGAATTTAATCCTATGATTGATAATAAGAAAAATAATATGTTTATAGAGAATGATGGTATTAATAAATTAATCGAGGAAATGTTTCAAGATCCTGATTTTATAAATGAAATATCTCAAATGTTAAATAACAATGAAGACAGTGAAGATGAACCAGACCATATATTAGACGAATTATCAGATGATTTCGATATCGACGCTCTACCACAATTGATAAGTGATGAAATTGATGACGAATTATTAAAATTATTAATTGGAAAAAACAAACAATATAATAATATATTAACGCCATTAATTGAAGAAGATAACGAATCAGATGATGAAGCCGATTATGATGAAATAATAAGTAGATATAATAAATTAAATTCAGAAGATAATGAGAATAATAGTTTAGAATCAGAAAATACAAGTTTAGAAATTGAATTTATAGAGATTATATTAGAAGATTATGATTTAGAAAATGGTGAATCAGATAATGATGAGTTTGATTCAGATAATGAGTTTGATTCAGATAATGAG
>Ga0209533_1000907_pt1 | contig 28039 bp, 27 predicted proteins | sample COG_04_FD_184748 | JGI IMG/M metagenome (GOLD analysis project Ga0209533, IMG submission 184748) | Pelagic Microbial community sample from North Sea - COGITO 998_met_04 (SPAdes) (version 2) | ecosystem: Environmental > Aquatic > Marine > Neritic zone/Coastal water | place: Helgoland, sampling...
AAAAATAGATGAGAAAGTAGAGGATAAAAATGAAGAAACAGAAGAAGAAAAAATAGATGAGAAAGTAGAGGATAAAAATGAAGAAACAGAAGAAGAAAATAAAGAAAAAAATGAGGAGGAAAATGAAGAAATATTAGATACAAAAATAAAAGAAGATTATCAAAATCTTTTAAATGAATATAATAAATTAAAAAAAATAATAGAATCTTTAGAAGGAAAAATGAAAGAACATGAATATTATAAACAAATATATCAATGTTGTATTTGCCATGGTAACTAATAAATTTGAAATTATTTAAACATTTTTTTAACAAATATAAAATGAGTCAAGATCCTTACAAATTTAGAATAAAAATATTAGAAGAAATTAATAATGGTATCCCATATAAGGTTTTGATTGGTTGTAAACCGGATGATACTTCATATACAGGATTTATTTTTGAAACTATATGTGATACATTGATGGCATCAAAATTTCTAATTCAATATGATAAGTATTATAAAAATCATATTAATGACTCTATTATGATAGAATTAACAAATTTTAATGATGAAAATATGTTTAATCAACCTATTAGACAACATGGTAATAAATCAGATAGAACATATGAATTAGATGGTTATATCATACCTACCAGTATTAAATATCATAATTCATATGGTGAAACTGATTTAGTAAAACTAGACAGTACTATGAAGAAAAAAGGCGGTAAATACAAATTATCTTTGATAGTAAAAGACAAAAATTTATATATAAATCATAAATTTATGCATGATAAAGATGAAGATAAACTAGCATTAGATAAAGTTATAGAAGATAATTTACTTTTAGACGAAAAAGATGTAATGATTGCATATGAAAGATTTCAAGAAAAACTTAGAAAACTAAATTTTAAAAATGTCAATGATGTGATTGAGTGGATGAATGATGAATATTTGAATAATCCCAGAAAAAATCTTATTTTGAAATTACATCAGTACCTTGCTTTTAAAATAATTATGAATAATATTTCCGATGGTGAAAATAGGCATCTTTTATCTCATAAACCAAGATCTGGCAAAACTATTACTTTATTATTTATATGTAAAGCACTCCTTAAATTTAAAAAGAAAATTTTATTAATGACATCAGTTATGCCAGAACAATTATTAAGTAGTTTTATATCTGAATTAAAAAAATATAATGAATTTAAAGGGATTAACTATAAAACTCAAAATGAATTTATGGATATTGATGATAATTTTCATGGAATAATATTTTGTAGTGTTCAATATCTTAAAAATGATGATAATGATAAAAAAATGAATAAATTAAAAGGACTAAATCCTGATGTTAATGTATTTGATGAGTGTCATTTACATTCATCAAACTCTAATACATTTCAGAAAATCATAAATATAACTAATAATGAAAGTTTGATAAATATATTTGCATCAGGTACTAGTAATAAAACTCTTGATTATTATAGAATTCCTGAAAGATGTAATTGTAAATGGGATACTATTGATGAAAGTAAAATGAAACTAATAAATGAAAATATAGAAAAAGATATTAATATTGATTTCATGAATAAACGCCATAGTAAATGTGGAATCAATAAGGATTTGTTTAAAAGAATTATTGATAAAGATACTTTAAATAAAGATTATTCTAAATGTCCAAAACAAGTATTACTTCAGCCTAAATTATCAATGAATATCATAGATAAAATTAATAAATATAATGAAAAAAATAATTATTCTAAAAAAGGTTTTAGTTTTGAATCACCATTTTCATTAAAGAAGACTGGAAAAGGATTCACTGGTAAATTTCAGTTAGAAACAACTACTGAAGGTGATGAATTTTTAGAAGATTTATTAAAATCAATTATATCAAATGATCCTAATAATGATGATACAATAATGAAAATCATAGAATCTACACAAAGTAATTATGGTATGGTAGATGAAAAATCATCTCGTGATAATCCTAAACTATTCTTAGTCTATCTTCCATATGGTCCTAATATAGGACCTATTGATTTAATTGAAAAAGCATTATATAACTATATAAAGAAAAAAGATTTATGGAAAAACTATCATATATCATATTCTTGTAGTAAAGGTAATTCTTGTGATGAAAATAAAGATTACCTTGAGTTAATACATTATTCTATGGAAGAAACTAAAAAATTTAAGAAAAGAGGTTGTATCTTATTCTTAGGAAATCAAGGTAAGGTAGGAATCACATATCACAATTGTGATGTAACTATATCTCTTGATAATGGTACTGATATAGATAGTGCTAAACAAGCATACTATAGATCTATGACTGAAAGAGAAGGTAAAACAATAGGTATTAATGTAGATTTAAATTTACAAAGGTCACTATTATATATGAATAGATTTGTAAGAGAATTCAAAGAAACTAATAATCAAACAATATCGAATAATTTAAGATATCTTTATGAACAAAATATATTCTTATTTAATCCACAAGAATTAAACTTTTATGATTGTACAGAAGAATCTAAAATAGAATATTTTGATAAACTTGAACAAGAAATTAATACTACAATAGATGAAAAATCTATTATAAATAATTTTAGATGTGAGGATTTACTTGATATTAAATCATTTAAGTTAAATTATAGTTTTAAAATAAATGATAACTTACAAGGTAAACAACAAGATTTAGAAAAAGGTGATAAGAAAAAAATACAACTAGATAAAGATTTAATCGTTAACACAGATGATAAAAAAGGTGAAGATGAAGAAGAAAAATTTACCGATGAAGAAATAATTTCAGCATTTGAATTATTTAAAATAAATAAAACAGAGGAATTTATAAAAATTTCTATTCTACCATTTTGTGCATTTATAATGAGTATAGATAAATCTGTAAAGAATATAGAAGATTATTTTAATAAAGATGATTATAAAGAATTAAATGAATATTTTATAGATATTTTAGATATTAAAGGTACAAAAATAATAATATATAATATTATTATAAAATCAATGTTACAAAATAATATTATTGTACAAGATTTAATTAATTTATATGAAAAATGTAAACCTTGTGAATATAGAATTATAATTGATAAATATATGAAATTAAGTTTATTATCATTAGAACAAAAAGAAAAAAATGCCGAAGTGCCTACACCACCACAATTATCAGATAAAATGACTTCACTTATATCATTAGAATTCTGGAAAGATATTAGAAAAGTAGGTGAATTATCTTGTGGTAAGGGGAATATAGTGTTATCTCTATTTGATAGATTCTATAATGGTTTAGAAGAAAAATATCCAGATCCTAATGAAAGATGTATTATTATAATTAGAGATTGTATTTATATATCAGATTTAGATAAAATAAATGTTTTTGTAACAAAACTATTATTATGTCTACATGCACAGTCCTATACAGGTAATTCATATAATGAATATATGAAGTATGTAAATTTCAATATTGGTGATAGTTTAGAAATAGATATTAAAGGTAAATGGAATTTAGATGGATTTGATGCATTTGTAGAAAATCCACCATATAATAAAGGTAAAAACTCTAACTTTTATGTTAAATTTATGGAATATGCTTATAATAATTTAAAAGAAAATGGATTAATATTATTTGTAATACCTAATAGATTCCTAATACCTAATCATGCCGCAAATAAATGTATCAATAAATTTAATGTAGAGTATATATATCATACAACAAATGATTTTAATGTATCAACTGATATAGGGTATTTTCTAGGAAATAAAAAAGATAATATTAATAATGAAAATGTTAAAACAATATTTAAAAATGATGAAATTAAATATATTAATTTGAATATTCCAACACCCTCCGCATCCAATGATATTATATTTAAAAATATTTCAGATAAAGTATTATATAATGAATTAAAAAAAGTTGAATTCTTGAAATTAAAAAAAGATAATTTAAATAAAAATGAATATTTATTTATCCCAAGGCACTGGAAAAGATATAGTAGTATAAAAGAAAAGGGTGGTACTCATACATTTAATTTAATTGATAAATATGGAGATGATGGTAGATATATTAAGGTTAATAATGAAATAAAATGTAATATTATTTGGTATTTATCCAAGAGTAAATTAATTAGATTTATAACATATAATTATGCGTCGACAGTATTTATACCACCATTTATATGGGATTGTATTCCAGAAATAGATTTTACAAAAAAATATAATGATAATGATTTATTTAAAATGTTTAAATTAACTGATGAAGAATGTGATGTAGTAAATAATTTAATAGATTAAATGATATTTACTATATCATCATATCTAATAATATTGCCGTCATACAAACGTTTCATAAAAGTATCATAATCTGTAATTTTTTTCTTCTTTAATAATCCTTTAATATCCTTATTACCTTCATGATGAAATAAATGGACTGAAGATAAAGCAGTTGACATATGATTAATAAACCCTGAATTCTCACCAGTTTGATATCTACCATTATCGTTAACACCTATCATCATTAATTGTTGTATGATACTATATAATTCTTGTATTTCTTCATTTTTGTATAATATAAAGTGTTTCTCGATAAACCACAAATATTTAGGTAATGTGAATGATATTTCACCAATCTTAAATTTATATGTATTATTTATTTTAGCATTATTAATAATTACTTTAAACATATTATTTATTGTTGATATTTCATACTTAGCAAGAATTTTTCCTAACTCAACTGTTACAGGTTTATTACCTGTTTTACCTTGTATAATAAAATCGGTATCATTGTTACCATTTTTTCCCCCCCTACCTTTTGAGAAATTTGTATTAGGTTCCATATCTAAACGATTTCCTATAAGTTTTCCCCCTTTAGACTTTGCTTCTTCCAATTCACGAATGTTGCTTTTTTTCATATCCATTCTGATATTAAATTTATTTAAAGCAATATTTCTATAATCAAATTTAATAATAATAAGAATTAAAAATATTAATCAGAGTCTTCTTCAGATATTTCTTCTTCATATAATGAATCATCATCATTATCACTAAATCTCGATTTTTTACAATAATAAACCAATTGATCTTTACTAACCTCCACCACTTGCTCCGCCGCCGCCTCCACTTGCTCCGCCGCCGCCACCACTTGCTCCGCCGCCGCCTCCACCACTTGCTCCTCCGCCGCCGCCTCCGCCGCCGCCCTCTGCCCAGAGAGAATCTTCTGTCCCTGTTGGTCGGCGAAAATCTAAGAAAGGTGTGCGTTCATCAAGATCTCACGGTAAAGCTGAAAGGGATCGTGTAGGATTTGGTATTCCTCGCCGACCTGCAGAAGGTGATTCTATAGATGTACGTTTTGATCGTATTTTGCAGGAAGAGAAAATACGGACAAGAAAAGCGTTGGATACATGGATGACAGAAAACAAACAAGAAAATGAGAGTGCTATTCAGCATTTATACAATATCATGAAAGTTGATTGTAGTAATCATTGGTATAGTTTCGAGCACAGAGAAAGCGCTCAATCAAGTGTGCGAGGTATTATCATCAGACGCCTAGGTAAGAAACTCCAGTAAATTCTTTATCATCAGACGCCTAGGTAAGAAACCCCAGTAAATTCTTTATTATCTTATTATAAATTTGAAACTTTTTTTTACCTTCTTATAAAGATCAACAATGGAAGTCCTCCAATTGAAACTCGCTCTCGCACAAGCACAAGTCTCTGCAGCAGAAAAAGAGGTGGAGAACATTCGTCTCCAAATTCTGCTTTTTGAACAGAAAGAAAAAGAGAAAAATCAGTCATTAAATCCTGATAATTCAGGTATACATGAAGGAGAAGAATTTGAGGTATATGACACTAATATTTGCAATGGTGATGATCGTTTGGTATTTTCTTCTACAACACCATTTTTAGAGGTAAAGAAAAGATGTATTGAGATAGGTTCACATGCTTTTGTCACAAAACCAGGATGTCAGATTTATGTTAGATCACCGCCATCAGAAAAAAATAACCGAGATTATCCAACAATGAAAAAGAATGCAGAAAAGCGTGTCAAAGAACAAAAGCATAATACCAATGGATATAAAACTTATTTGTTTGATTACTAATTTAATATATTAATTATATTTTTTTGAATAAAAGATAATTAATATTTAAAAAAAAAAGATATATTAATAATAAATGCAAATATTCGTAAAAACTCTTACTGGAAAAACAATTACATTAGAAGTTGAAGGGACTGATACTATTGAGAATGTCAAGGCGAAAATTCAAGACAAGGAAGGGATACCTCCGGATCAGCAACGATTAATATTTGCCGGCAAGCAATTAGAAGATGGTCGGACGCTTGCCGATTATAATATCCAAAAAGAATCAACACTTCATTTAGTATTAAGATAAAAAAACTAATAGTAATAGATATTAAATGTCAGAAGAACTAATGGATTTTTTTCAATTTGTCTCCATCAGAAGAAATGTATCCGGAAGCATACGCAGTCAAGTTGATCAGGAAGACAAACATCGCAGAGTAAATATCTTTGGGACAGGTGAAGTCTAAACTACATACATAACTATACCATAGGAACATGTTGATGATGTTGATGGCGATGACGGCGATGTGATTTACTACTGAAGACATAATTCTGATAGCACTTGATTTAGAGTTCTGTAAAACAAAATTCAAATTTATAAAGATAGACTGATTCTATCATTAGAAAAAATTTATTACAGAGACAGAATAAGATCTTTCTCGTAGTAAATATCTAGAGATCTCAAACAACACCTTTGATAGGTTATTGACACATCAATGTTTATTGCTCTTACTATTAATATTGCTCTTGTTATTATTATATTGCTCTTATTATTTATAAATTTGAAACTAAGATTGAATGAAACCAAAATCAAAGAGATATCAACCCGAACTATGACCTTCGTTACCGCTTTCGAAATCGTTCTGACGATCTTCCTGCTGTGTGCTATCCTCTTTTCTGTCTTGTTCGTCCGGTCACTGACCGAAAAACTGCTTGCTGCTGCTGCTGCTGCTGCTGCTGCTGCTTCGGTAGATGCCGCTTCCACCGCAAATGCTTCTGAAGATCTAGATTTAGCGCGTTGCGCTATGCGATCGGCGGAAACGCTCCGTCACCGAGCGCGCGAAGCGGAAGATTCACTGACTGCTCTCCAGAAGAAATACGATGCCCTCCGGGAGACCTCCATGGCGCGGCAGAGTCGTATTTGTGCTCTCCAGGATGCGTACCGAATTCTTGAGGCAAAATTCGAGTCTGGTGCCGAGCGGGAGAGACAGGCATGTATCCTCCACATCCAGCGACAGCGCAACAGACTCTTCTCGGAAGGTCTCAGCGAATCCATCTGTGATCCGATCGAGAAGGATCTGCCTCGGTCGGCCTGGGACTTTGGACGAGGAGCTGGTCGCCCTGCGACGACAAGCATCGGGTTGGTGGACCTGAATCCTTCTCCAGTGCCGCGCTGCCGAACCTTGACCCCGAGTCGGTAGGTACTATCATACATTCCTTAGATTAGATTAGATTAGTACATTTTTTCTATCTTAATTAATAATGTCTTAAAAATTTGAAATTAACATTTTTTACATTTTAAAACATAATTGTAACAATGGCATACAAGAACACCGAATCTACGCAGCGCATGAACATTCGTGAGAAGAAAGGCAAGCGTCCGCAAAAGGCGGACAGGTCCACTGAAATACCCTTTCCTAAGAAGAAGAAATCCTACAACACCAAACCAAAGAATCACAGAAAGATAGAATCCGTTAGTGAACGTCGTAAGTTTAATTCTGAGTAGATTACGATAGTAAGTTAATTAATAAATATTATCATTTAAAGTTTTTTTATTATTTTTATTATCTTATGGATATAGAAAAAGAATTAATTAGTTTGAGGAAATTTAAATCTGATTCAGAAGAAACTTGTTCTTCATTAGTAATCATTGATAAATTAAATGAAGAATTGGAAGAAGAAAGGAAAAAATTAAATGAAGAAATTCAAAAATGGAAACAAATTTCTGAGGATAAAGAAAATCATATAAATAATGTTTATAGTAATTTATGTTTAACTATACTTTTTTCACTTGAAACAGAACTATTAGATTATGGCGTAACAAGGTTTAATTTACATGATAAATGTGAAGAAGTTGTTTCAGCACCAGATATTATTGATTTATTAAAACAAAAACTATTAGGTTTAATGAAAGTTCATAATATAGAAAATACTAATTATACTTTTTATTATCATAAAAATGAATATGATTGGTGGTTTATAGTAGGTGACCCTATAGAGTTAATGCATTATGAAAATATGATAGATTTAGTTTGTCCGGCATTTGATATGTATTATACAGAATGTAGTTGTAATAGATGTTTAAACTATAGGAGTGGAATAGAACAAAGTTTTATAGAAGAAAATAATTTAGATAGTTCTGATTCAGAACAAGAAGAAGAAAATGAATTTGATTATTAAATTTGAATATAATAATATTTTTTTATAAAATAAATTATGAATCGTATTAAAAGGATTACAGTAAATTGGCATTTGGAGAAAGATTGTAATTATAAATGTAAATTTTGCTACGCCCATTTTTCAAAAATTAAAACAAATCTTAATTTAACAGATGGTTTTAAGTTATTAGAAGAAATAAAAAGAAATGATATTTATAAAATTAATTTTGCAGGTGGAGAACCACTTTTAAATAAAAATGTTGGAGAATATATTAAATTTTCAAAAGAAATAGGATTAAAAACATCTATAATTTCAAATGCTTCTAGAATGACAAATTCATGGTTAATGAATTATGGTAAATACTTAGATCAAATAGGTATTAGTTGTGATAGTTTAGATAATGAAACCAATACTAAAATAGGTAGAGGATTTGGGAATCATGTAGAAATAACAGAAAGGGCATTAACAAGGATTAATAAAATGAATAAAGAATTAGATTTAAATATTTACACAAAATTAAACACAGTTATTCTAAGGGATAATTATCATGAAGATTGGAATGATTTTATCGTTAACAATAATGTTAAAAGATGGAAAGTTTTTAAAATCTTAAAAATTATAGGAGAAAATGATCATGTATATGATGATTTATCTATTACTGATGATAATTTTTATAGTTTTATAAATCGTCATAAAAATTTACAAAAAAAGAATATATTGATAAAAGAAGATAATGATGATATGGAATCAAGTTATATAATGATATCACCTGATGGTAAATTTTATCAAAATCATAATAATAAATATATTTATTCTGATAATATTTTAGATATAGGATTTAAAGATGCTATTAAACAAACTGGTTTTGATTATGATAAATTTATTAATCGTGGTGGAAATTATAATTTGTAAATAAATTTGAATATTATATATTTTTTTTTTATAAATATTAAATGAAAATTTTTGACCATATTCACGGATATATTAATATCTGTAAATCTGCAAAACTAATCATTGATACTCCTGAGTTTCAGCGTCTAAGAAATGTCAAACAACTTGGATGTGTTTATTCAGTATTTCCTTCGGCATCTCATAATCGTTTTGAACATAGTCTAGGAGTTTATCACTTAACAAGATTATATATGGATATTTTAAATAAAGATATTAAATATTTTGATAAGAAACAATATGAACTAATTTCAGTTGCAGCACTTATTCATGATATAGGACATGGTCCGTTTTCACATTTGTTTGATAGTTATGTAACTGATACAGAACATGAATATAGATCTATAGAGATTTTTAAGAATATGAATGATATTTATGGTTTAGGATATACAGGAATAGAATTAGATTTTATTTATAAAGTAATTTATCCTCAAAATATTAATGATAATAAAAAATATTTGTATCAGATAGTTTCTAATAAAAATGGTATTGATACAGATCGTTTTGATTATATGTTAAGGGATATGAAAATGACAGGAATAGAAAATAAATATGATTTTAATTATAATTTTGTAGTACTGATAATGAATAATACAATTATAACAGATAAGATGTTTTACAGACAAGAAATTAAATATTTACTTGATATGTTCTTTCAGTCAAGATTTATAATTTATAAAAAAGTTTGTAATCATAAAACTGTGAAATCAATCGAACTAATGATGGGTGAAGTTTTACAAAATCTTGAACCAACATTTAATATTAATAAATCAATTAAAGAATGTGATTGGGAAAAATTCTGTACATTTTCAGATACAATAGTTCATTCATTAGATTTTATTGGAGATAATTTAGAAGAAAATAAAAAAGCATTTGATCTTTATAATCGGATAAAATCTAGGAATATTTATAAACTACTTGAAGAATATGTCCTATATAATGAAGAATCTTCAGATGAAATTATTAACGAATTACATTTAAAATACAATAAAGAAAAAGATAAATATATCATAAATAAATCAGTAATTAGATATTATAGTTATGAATATCCTATTTTAGTAGATCTAAATAATTTTATAGTATTAGAGAATTTCTTTGAGAATAAGGGTCAAGATATTTATTTAATTAAAGTTTTTGAAAAATAAAAAATCTCTTATTATTAAATACAAATTTTTTTTTATAAATAGTATATATGAGTAAAATAAAATGTCCTTTTCAGAAACCAAAGTGGGAACCTTTATTTTGGGATAATTTAAGAGAGCAAGATTTACAAATAACAAATTGTTATTCATATGCTTTTAATTTGGTTGATAAGAATCCTGATCCAGAAAATAAACATAAAATCCAACCAGGAGAGATATCAAACACAAATAAAAATAATTTAACTTGTAAGAATATAATTTATAATATAGAAAAAGATTATAATATAACTTTAAGAAAAGTATCATTAAATGAAGTTTTGCCTTGTAATCATTATCGTATTGCTATTGTTTTAGATAATAAAGGAGAACATAGAGATTATCATTTTTATCGTCAGGATATGCCAACACCAGAAGGGTATTTATGGTCTCATAAGCAAGGTAAAGGTAAAATAAAAAATTATGATGCTTCATTAAATCCTATAACAGATCCATTAACTGCAGATAGAAATTATTCAAAAGAAGAAGATAAAGCGTCAGATAAATATAATTATGAAATATTTTGTGGGTATTTTAGTGTACCTTATAATGGAGGACCTTTTTATCGTTAAGTTTCCGCGCCGGTGGCCCGGCGGAGAATTTCTAAAAAACTATTGTCTTCTTTATTCCAAAGATCTTGTAAAGTCCGTAGTATTGTTTCCTTTTCTTGTTTACTTGCGGTTTTAGGTGGTTCAGTATATTTTCCAATATCTTCATTTATTAATCCTTGTAAAACATTTGTTAAAACACCATGGACTAAGTTAACTATTTCTTTTGCTTTTTTATATTCAACAATAGCATCAGCAAGAGCAGAAATTGTAGAAGAAGAATCTGGTTCTGCTACAATTTCTGCTCTTTCAATTATATTATATAATAATCCAAATAATTGATATTGAATTTTTTTTAAATGATAAACTACATTTTTTTTACGGGTGGCGGCAGCGGTGGCAGCATCATCAGGCTTATCAAGATTATCTATTAAATCTTGTATATTAATAGGATTACATTGCTTAAATGGTGATTGTAGTAAATATTGTAAAACAAATTTATCATTTTGATCAATTGATCCAGAACTTATTGGGTGAGGAAATCTATAATGACAAATATATGGTATAAGTTTAGGGTTAGTCTTAAATGAATCAATAAGGTATGATAATATATATATACATAGTATTTGTTGGACTGGTTCTGTCATCATAGTATTAGTTCTAAATATAGGTTTAAAATCTCCTTTTATAGCAAATATACCATCATCTAATTTTGAATTATAATATTGATTATCTTTTGAATCATACATAAGGTATGGAGGACGATTAATAATTGCATCTTCTCTTTCTGCATATATATTTTCACCTTTAGCTAAATATAATGCTTTTTTGTAAAAATTAGGTCCTTTAGAAAAATCCTCGGGTTCTATAACATCTTTTGAAACTTTACCTTCATTATCAATTATTTTACCTAAACTTTGATTATAGTGAAATAAAAATGGTATTAAAGTATAAATTTTATTATCGTTCTGAATATAAATATCATAAACATTTATGTATTTAAATAATTTAGCAAATGAAAAATAATCATAGTAATCTAATAAAGGATTATGAATTTTATCTTTATTTAATCTTCTACCACCGATTAGTTTTTTTTTTATACTACCGCCAGTCATTTTACTATTAATAATATCAAAAGAAGGAATTATAGTACCTATTCCATTTACTACATGTTCTACATTATTATAATTAATTTTACAATCACAACCTGGTATTAGTTTAATTACCTCTATACCTGATTCAAATTTTTCATTATCTGTTATAACTGGTAAATTATGAATTTCTTCTAAACCGCTTATGAATAACTGATATCTTTGTTCATTATAAAGATCATTATATATACCTCCACCTTTCATATTTTGCTTATGATTATTTTTTTTTTTATTGGATTTTTTGGATCCACCAACTAAGGATGTTATTTCTTTGGTTAAATTTTCAAAATTATCTTCTAAACTTTTTTGTTTATTAGAAGGATAATCACCCGCTTTGGTTATATCTTCTTTAATAGATTTAATTTTTTTATATAATTCTCTTAATTTTTTATTAATATTACTAGTACCAGTAATCTTAGTTCTATCAGCAACAGATTTAAAATAAGTAATGCCTTTATCTTTAATCCAAGTAGTCAACCGATCAATATCTTTTATAATTTTATGATTACCTATCCTTAAACCAAATAAAAGTAATATTTCCATATCATGTAAATAATAATTTTCTGATATACTATAAGTTTTCCGTGAATCATCTTCTTGTTTAAAATCACTATCTAGATTTTGTGGATTTTGTGGAGGTCCAGTTAAAAATCCCATTTGGTCTGGTATAGTTATAACTACATCAAGAATACCAGCAAATCCACTAAAACTAGGTAAATTTAAGAATTTTAAATCTAAAGCATATAATGTAATATTATTAAATACAAGTGTTTTTCCATTATATCCAGATTCCATTAATGATAATCTTTTAATTAATCTAGGTGGATAATCTTTCATGTTGAATAATTTAAAATAATCTTCAAATATTGTTTTAAAATTTCCAATCTCCGCATGATTAAGTTTTTCGAAAGGTTTTAAGAAATTATGATAGTCACATAAACCTTTCCATTTTTTAAATAAAATTATAAATTGATCTAATAGAGTATAACCAAATCCTTCTGGTAAGGTCGGTGGTTTCTCGGGCACTGGTTCCCTGGTTATATTATGATTTATATACACAACAGCAGCATCTAGTGCTGCTGAAACTTCTGTAGAAACTTGTAAATATCGTATATATTTTGATAAATTATCTCCTAGTCCAAATATATCATATGTTACCTTAACATCTATATCAGGTGATATAGGTCTTTTATCCGCATCTGTAAGCAATCTATTAAATCCATCACCACCTGCTGCAACTACATACCATTTCCACCCACGTGTACTGGATTTTTCTTCAGCAAATTCATTTAAAAATTCTATAATACCATTAATTCCATTACGCATACAATCTGTAAATCCAGCAATGATAATTTCTTTAAAACAACCCAATTTTACATCATTATCTACACCATCTATCTTCATATTACTTTTTAAAAAAGTGTCTAAATTAGGTTCTCCATACCATTCTGGTTTTTCATCAAATTCAGGGATACTTGTTAATCTTGTTTTAAAATTACCACCTTTCATAATATTCTTTTTTTTATTACTTTTTCTTTTCTTAGTTCTTTTATTCTTTTTTTTATAATTTTTTCTAGAATATTTTTTTTTATAAGTTTTTCTAGAATATTTCTTTGATATTTTTCTAGAATATTTTCTAGAAGTTCTTTTAACCATTATAATATATAATATATAAAAATGTTCACAAATTATGATTATTCTGAATATAATGAAAAATCAATAGTTAGGGTAACATTTGGTGAAACTATAACAGATAATAATGATTTTGAATATTTCTTAAATAAATGGTTAGAATTATATGAAAATAAAAAAGATTTTATCTTTATTTTTAATTGTGAAAATGTTGGATATGTTCCAATTAAATATAGTATAAAGATGGCATTATTTATAAGAACACTTAGAAGAAAAGATTATCAGTACTTACAAAAATCTATAATTTATATTCCTAGTCCAAGAGTTAAAAGGTTATTAGATTTTATTTTTATGATACAACCTCCTGTAGCACCTGTTTATATTATAAATGATTTAAATTTAATAGATGATATTTTATTAAATAATATTATTAATGAAAATATAGAAATTATTGAACCAAGTAATTCATTTTTGAATTTACTTTAAACTTGTTTAATTTGAAGGATTTTGTAATAAATAAATAATCCATAGAAATTCTTAGCAATAATATCTAAAAAGTTATAACTTACATTTTTTGGAACAGGTCCAAATTTAGCTGAAACACCATATAGTGACCATATTACAAATATAAAAATAAATAGTTTTAAATTAGTATCATTATTATTTACATATCTTGAATATATTAATCTAAATGTCAAAAAGAAGAATATAAATCCTATAATAATTGATAAATCTTTATTCATAATATTTTTTTCTCCTAAATAACCGAATAATAACATTAATCCATTAAAAATAACTATTTGAATTATTTCAGGAATATTTTCTTGTAAAAATTCTTCAGTTTTAATACCTTTTTTATATTTTTCTTTTATAAGATTATATTCCATGAATATAATTGTTGATATTAACATTAATGGTGTTGTAATTGCCCAGTCTAAATATCTTCTATCTACCATAGTATCAAGATTAGTTATTGCAAATGAGATCCATAAATAAACAAATCCTTCAATGAACTGAACGACAGTTTCTATTTTTAATACATCTTTCAGTGAATCATCAATAGGATTTAATTTATAATTAAAACCGTCCAATGATACAGCAGTTGTTAAAACTTGCAGTATTAACGAAATATAAATAGTTTTATATACCAAATCTTTTGTTAATTTCATATTATTAATATATAAAAATATAATATAATTATTATTAATATTAAATGAAATTAGTAAATATCTTTTGTATTAGGCATGGTGAATCAACTCATAATATTTTATATCAACAATGGGGTATGAAAACATTTTTTGATAAGAATTTTTATGATACTAATTTAACTCTTAATGGAATTAATCAATCAATTGAGTTAGGTAATAAATGGGATAATAAAGATAAAATTGATTTAGTAATAGTTTCGCCTCTATCAAGAACTCTTCAAACAGCAATGAATATATTTAAAGATACTAATGTAAAAATAGTTGCATTAGAATCAGTTCGTGAATATCCTAATAGTTTACATACATGTAATAAAAGAAAAGATATTAATACTTTAAAAAAAATATTTCCAAGAGTAGATTTTAGTAATATTAAAGATAATATTGATCCATCATGGAATGATCATACAGGTGAAACAATAGAAAATTTATTACAAAGGATAAATTCATTATATGATTTTATTGATTCAAATGATTATAACAATATAGCATTAGTAGGACATAATTCTTATATTAGTATGGTTAAAGATCAAAGATTAAACCGAAATGAAGATGGAATGGAAGAATTAAAACATTGTTTTCCTTATAAAATAGAATTAAAATATAATTAAATTTGATTAAAATAAAATATTTTATTAAAAATGTTTAAAAAGGAAAACATGCCTAAAAAAATAATAATATTAAAAGATAATGATTATTTTAAATTATTTAGAAAAAAAATAGATAAATCATTATTTAATCAACTTCATCAATGGTTGGTTGGGAAGTTTCACTAGGCATACTTGGCATACCGCCTCCACCCATTTGACTTGCCATCTTTGCCATCATTTCAGGATCTAAATTACTCATATCGGGCATACCACCTGCACCAGGTTGTCCATTATTATCATATAATTTACTCATAATTGGAGAAACAGAATCTTGAAGTTCTTTCATTTTTTGTTCAACCATAGTTTTATCAGTCATTTCTTTATTAGAATTCAACCATTCTTCATGTTCATTTACAATACTTGTAACTTCTTCTTTATCTTCATCAGATAATTTTTCACTAACTTCTTTACTTTCAATAGTAGATTTTGTTTGGTAAATAAGTGCTTCATATTGGTTGAATGCTTCAACTTTTTCTCTAATAAGTTCATCTTCTTCCTTGAATTTTTCTGCTTCTTTAACCATTCTTTCAATATCTTCTTGGGTCAAACGATCACCTTCATTTTTAATAGTAATTTCTTGTTTCTTACCAGTACCCTTTTCAAGTGCTGAAACATTCATAATACCATTGGCATCAAGATCAAATGTCACTTCTATTTGAGGAACACCTCTAGGTGCAGGAGGAATTCCATCAAGGTGAAAATCACCTAAAAGATTATTATCTTTTGTCATTGCTCTTTCACCTTCATATACTTGAATATTAACACCAGATTGATTATTTTCATAAGTAGAGAAAATTTGTGATTTCTTTGTAGGGATAGTTGTATTTCTTGGGATAAGTTTTGTCATAACTCCACCAGCAGTTTCAATTCCAAGTGATAAAGGAGCAACATCTAATAGAAGTAAATCACTTGTCTTATCACCTTCTACTGTATCACCAGAAAGAATTGCTGCTTGAACAGAGGCACCAAAAGCAACAGCTTCATCAGGATTAATACTTTTACAAAGTTCTTTTCCATTAAAAAATTCAGTTAGTAATTGTTGAACCTTAGGAATACGTGTACTGCCTCCAACAAGGACAATATCATGAATATTTGTTTTAGAAATTTTTGAATCTCTCAAAACTTTTGTAACAGGTTCAATACATTTCTGAAATTGATTCATACAAAGGGATTCAAAACGGGCACGTGTAATATTTGTAAAAAAATCATTACCTTCAAACAATGAATCAAGTTCAATAGATGCTGTTTGAGAACTAGAAAGAGTTCTTTTTGCTCTTTCACATGCTGTTTTAAGTCTCCTCACAGATTTTTTAGATTCCATAAGATCACATTTAAATTTTCTCTTAAATTCTGTAGCAAAGTGATTTACAAGAATATTATCAAAATCTTCACCACCTAAGTGAGTATCACCTGCTGTTGCTTTGACTTCAAAAATTCCGTCCTCTATTGTAAGTACACTAACATCAAATGTTCCACCACCTAGATCAAAAATTAAAACATTTTGTTCTTTATCTTTTTTATCTAATCCATATGCGATTGCGGCAGCAGTAGGTTCATTAATAATTCTAAGGACATTTAGACCAGCAATTCTACCAGCATCCTTAGTAGAATTTCTTTGAGAATCATTAAAATACGCAGGTACAGTAATAACAGCATCGGTTACTGGTTGACCGATATATGCTTCTGCGATTTCTTTCATTTTAATCAAAACCATAGAAGAAATTTCTTCTGGTTTAAAAGTTTTATCTTCACCTTTGTAATTGACTTGAATATTAATAGAGTTATTATTTTCAACAAGATTAAAAGGAAATAATTTTGCTTCAGACTTAACAATAGGATCATCAAATTTTCTACCAATAAGTCTTTTAGCATCATAAACAGTGTTCTCAGGATTCATTGCTGCCTGATTCTTAGCACCATCACCAATTAGTCTTTCTTCATTCGTGAAAGCGACATAAGAAGGTGTTGTTCTATTTCCTTGATCATTTGCAATAATTTCGCATCTATTATCTTTCCACCAACCAACACAAGAATAAGTTGTTCCCAAATCAATTCCAATTGCTACCATTTTATAATTATATTTAATAATAGTTTTTTAAGTATTTTATAAATAAATTTAAAAAATAAATAAATAATAATAATATTATGGATATTATAGATATAGAACCTTTAAAAACTATAATTGATTTAACAACTGATAAAAGTGAAACTATTATGTTTTTTTTATCAACAAAATTAAAAATATTGTTAGAAGATTATGAATTCGATAAAGATAATGATTTTTATTTAAATGATTATATTGTTTTAATAAAACGAAATAATTTAACAAATGAATACAAAGGTAAAATAATTTGTATTGATGAATTATTAAATAAAATAACAATAAAAAATAATAATTATAATGTAACTATAGATCCTGAAAAATATTATATATTTATAAAACCAAATACAAGTAAAAATAATGATAGACAATTTTTTAAATCTTTATTAGAGAAATTATAAATACAAAGGTTGAAAATCTTTAATATACCCTCTACATACTGGACAATTTACATTATTTATATCACCTGCATATTCAACAAATCGTGTTTTACAACCCGAACATAAACAATGACCGCAAGGATTAATAAATTCTTGAACTTTATTTGTTAAACATAGAGAACATGTATTAGAATAATTAAGATTATTTAATGATTTAATTATATCAAAACATTCATTAATATCAATTCTAATTTTAACATAGTCTTCTTTTGCAGATTTTAGAATATTATTTTTTTCTATTTTTTGAGATAATAAAATAATATTTTCATTAATTTTTTTTATTTCTTCTGTTTCAGAATAATCATCATCAAGATTATTAATAAAAGTAATCATTTTTTCAAGTGTTTTTAAATCTTTCTCAACTTTTTTTGTTTCTTCTTTTAATCTAAGATCAGCATTAATGAATATATTTTGTTTTTCTAAAAAATTTTTTTTAAATTCATTAATAGAATTTCTAAAAGATACTACTGGATCTTTTAAATTATCTTCTTTTGATTTTTCTGCTTTTGCTTTATTTATACCTTCAATGATTTCTTGAAATAATTCGTTACAATCAGAAGTTAATTCTTTGTATAGTGAATCTTTTAATTCAACTAATGGTTCAGAATTTTTATTTCTTACAATATTATTTTCAACATTTAGATAAATATTCTGAAGATTATTAGAATATTCTACATAATCTGTGGTATTTATAAAATCATTTCCACCTACAGGATAATATAATTGACTCATAATTTTAATAAAAGAATATATAATATTTATAATATTTTACTTTAAATATCTTGGATATCCATAATTTTAAATTTTATTTTTGAATTGATTTTATTAGATTTAATTAAATCTAGTTTATCTGAATATTCTGAATTAAGTGATGTATTAATTTTAATGATATTATAAATACACAAAATTATTTTAAAAAGATTATCTAAATCATTATAATCTACTTTTTCTAATAGATCATTAATGATTTTTTTGGAATTATTTTGGATATTATTTTTCTTTTCAAGATGAGTAATTAAAATACTTAATCCTGAAATAGTGTCCAAATTATTATTTTTTTTAATTAAATTTTCATATGTTTCTGAATTATTTTTTTCATTGATGAGATTAGAATAAATTTTATTTAGTTCTTTATTTAGTAAAAAGTTTATATCATGTTTTTCATTAATCGAGTTTAATAGTTCTACATATAATTCAATATAAATATGATGTAATAAACTCTTTTGAATAATATTTTCAATAATATAAGTTAGTATATGAGATTGAACAAGTTTTAAAATATCTTGAATAATATTTTTATAATTTTCAGTTGTAAGTTTATTTAATAGACTATTAATAGTTTTAATATTAGTTGTATCAGTATTTTCAATACGTTTAAATCTTTTATTTTTATGAATACCCATTTTATAATATTTTTTATTGGTATCAATGTTATTTAAAAAAGAAATTAGTTGTTCCTTATTTTTATTAGTATAATGTTCTTCAAAACAATTTAAAAATTCTTTTGAAGAAAATATCTCTTCACAGGTCTGCTCGGAATATCGCAAAACCATTATTACTATTAAATATTTTATTTATCTTTAATATATTTAAAGAATAATTTTAATAAAAATATTTTATATATTAAATGACTAGTTCATCAGAAGGAAAAGGACAAATGACTGTTATGGATAAACAAATAAGTATAATTGAAAATTACTTTAAATCTAGATCTAATGATTCAACTGATTCTTCATATAAGTCGGCATTAGATAAAAGTTTTTCTGATTCATCATATAAAACAGCATTAGAAGAATTATTAGAGAAAAGTTTATCAGAACCTGAACCAGAACTAGAATTACCAAAAATTCCTGAATATGCTGTTAAATTATATAATAAGAAGTTTACAATTAAAGGTAAACTTTTATCTGTAGGTTATGAAGTTACTATAATTGTTCATGAGAATAATAAATTAGATTTTATAATTAAATTAATGGGACATAGTTATATTTTTAATAAACAAATTTATACAGATTTAGATTTTTTAAATCAAGATAATGGTAATATTCATATTACAGGTAATAATCCTAAAAGTAAAGAATTGGTTTTTATAATAGAAGGTTGTACTTTTAAGACAAAATTAGTTAGAGGAAATAATTGTCAAATTATAATAGATGAATCTTATATGAAATTAATTAATTTAATTTTTTCTAATATTCGACCAAATATAACTTATATGGCAAGACCTAAAAGTATAAGTATAGTTAATATTGAATTAAATAATCAAACAGGTTTAATAGAATTAACTATTGAAAAAAGTGGTAAAAATGAAAAATATGATCTTGGTAGTAAAAGATCAAGAAAAAAATCTAAGAAATCTAAAAAATCTAAGAAATCTAAGAAAAGAAAAACTAAAAAAAGATCTAAAAAAAGATCTAAAAAAAGATCTTAGAGAAATTAGTTATTTAATTATTTAAAAGATAATTATATGAATGATATATATATGAAAGCAAAATTTAATGATTATAAAAATTTATTAAAAATAATAGGTTTTTTAGATAATTATAAATCTTATGTAAAAGAAAATGAAAAGAAAGATAGTTTAAAAAATATAAAAATATATTTTGAAACTAATATTTTTATAAGTATTGTTGATTTTAATAATGAAGATTATAATGTTTTTACAAATAAAAGAAAATTTATAAATTATTTGGAAAAAAATCCTAATAAAATCTTTAAAAAAAAATATGCAAAAGAACAAATAAATCAAAAAATTTTATTAAGAAAAGTTTTTTAAAAGAAAATTTCTTGGATATATTTAAATTTATTTGGTTCTAAAAATAAATTTAATTCCTTTTTATATAGAAATGCATCTTTGGGATATGTATTATTTTTATGGGCAACTAAATATGTTAACCCATCAATATCTATGTTATAGGCATGCTTTTCATGTCCATCTATCATTCCTGGACCTTCTCCAGTTTGCACAGGAAGAAACCCTCCTGTTCTCCTCCAATGAGTTTTAGTGAAACACATAGTTGATTCATGAATTTGTCTTTTTGCTGAACATTGAATTTTAGTGAATTTTCCGTGATAAACAAAATAAAAAATCATGGCATTCGATCCCACTAAACCTGCTTTTTTAACTAATAAGAATAATACACATTTTAATATATAATTATTTAAATAAATATCATCATCATCCATATCAATACAAATTTCATTACTGGCATGATCAACTAAAAAATTTCTTTTAACTCCAATTTTTAATTTATTTTTAGGATTAATTCTTAAATATTTTAGTTTTATAGGGAATATTTTTTCTCTTACTAATTTTTCATCTTTAATAAATTTTTCAGTTCCATCATCAATAATAACTAATTCTAAAAGTTCATGAGGATATGTTTGGTTTATTACATTATCTAATGCTAAATCTAAAAATTTATTTCTATTGTAAGTTGGCATTAAAATAGAAACATGGGGTAATTTATCCATATTTAGTAAAAAACATATTAATAAAATTAAATTTATACTTATTTAGTTAATTCTTTAATCTTTTGTTTTAATGATTTATTTTCTTTTTCTAATTCTGTAATTCTTTTTTGATGTTCTAAACACCTTTTTCTGTATTTTCTTATAACACCACCTTCTTGAGAAATTTCTAATTTATCATTAATACCACCACCAGTTTGCTCATAATTATTTGAAGTATCTAATCCTACATCATTGTTATAAAAATTCAATTCATTCATTTTTATTTAAATATATATTATAATATTTAAATAATATGGAAAATAATTCAGAAAATAAATATTTACGAAAATTTGTTTGTTCGGATGAACTTTTTTCAGGATTCTCAACATTTATTGATTTAAGACAAGTAGAAACAAGAGAAGATATTTGTGATAAATTTAAAAAGGGTTTGGAAAATGTTTTAAAAGAACATAATTTTGAAAACTTATTAGTTAATCTAAAAAAGAAAATATTTCATATACATGATATAAAAATGGAAACTATTTTGACATCGGATACAGATGATTTATTTTATGTTTGTTTTCATTGAGTTTAATTAAATACCTAAACAACCTTGTGAAATTGGAGGTGTTGCTTCCGCCGGGGGCGAACCGGTCCGATGACCAATGCCACCTGTCCATTGAGTACTCTTTCCAAATCTACCATCTGGTAGACGACATACCCTTGATTGTGTAACAATACATTGGGAATCTGTATCCCAGTCATCAGGATCAATACAATGAAAATCATCGCTTTCGGAGCAGTCTTTAAAACCACATATATGACCAGTATCCTGATACCATTGTGTACATTTTTCTGATGAATCAATCCCATCGGCGTCGAAATCTCTACACGTTGTGATGGAAGTATCGCGATTATTTACACCCAACTGATACCGGTTAGTACTACAAAGCTCCGGTCCCTCATATGAACAACCGCTTATTGACCAATTTGTTTTATCACTAGATAAATTAATCACGGGATCATCATTAGTATATTGGCAAGCGCCATGCCTTTGTGTACTATAACCATTATTGGATTGATGATTATATCCGTCACCATTACAAAAAATACCATATTCTCTTGCAGAAATGTTATTAATATTTTCTGGATTAAATATTATATGCCCATTATCTGTTGTATCTCTAAATACTCTTGGATCAATTGCAAATGATCGATCTGGGGGTGTAGTAATACTACTATGAATATCCCCACTATTATTTATGCTTATATATTGATCGGTATCAATAGTAAGATCTATATTTGAAATAAATTTAAATGGTATAGGTTTACCTTCACAACATTTAGTATTATCTTGAACTTCAGTGCATCCTTCAGAATGACATATAATATTATTATATTGGTTATTACGTTGAAATCCAGGTCCACAGATACCATCATTTCTTCCACTTGCTTGATGTGCATTATAACAAGTATTTAATTCACAACATTCAGATCTTTTACAATCATCGCTACAATTTGTGATTCTTGCAGAATCTTTATGTTTCCATTCTGTACCAAGTTTTGTACATAATTCTGAACAATTATTAAATGGTCCTCCATCAGTACCATTTTCAAAAGCATTATTTTTTATAACTTTATCATAATCTAAATCGTAATTAGTTATTCCAATTCCAGAGTTTATTTTTCCAGTTTCTTGATCTGTATTTTGAAAATCTATTGATAGTTTCTTTAAGGTTTTTGTTGAAGAATCACCTGACTGAATTGTTGTATGCATTTCACCAAAATCATTTCTATTAATAATTCCAATTAAATCTTCAGAAGTAACAGGTGAAGTTTTATTTATAAGAATTATTGGTCCAGAATTATAAATCTTCTGAGATTCATTTTGACCAGTAGAATCATCTGCATCATGTTCGTGATGATAATTACTCAACTCATTTGGAGACCAATCATTAGGACCATTTATGGTCACATATTTTAATCCTATACAACTAGTACTAGCGTTACATTGTTCTATACAATTATTTAAATGACCTGAACTTGATGGAGTTTCCTCCGGTTGACAAACGCCGATATTAATTTCTTGATGTGTGCTTGCGCTATAATCATTATGTACTAATTCATATTTTTGTTTTAAATTAATATTATCAGAAGGTATCTTACCACGATCTCCGCCTCCACAAGCACAACAATTTAGTTCTGGCCAATTAAATTGCATTCCAAACATATCAGAATAATTTTCAAAATCAGGTTTACCATCTTTACAAAAATATTTAGCATAATGATTACAAGTCCAACCAGAAAAATCTCCTAATTTAAATGCTGTTAGATCATCTGTTACACTACTATCTCCCCTGTTACGAACATCTAATCCTAAAGACCCGCATCCAGGTGTGCTACTTCCGCTACAATTATATTCTTCTTGATTTCCCGCTTCTTCTCCTCCTTCGCCGCCCCGCCCTTGCCGCAAATTCTCCTCTATCCAATCAAACTCAGGTATAGTCGAATCAGGTTTAGTACATTGTCCAAAAAAACCGAAAGTAGCTGCGCTGGTATTTTTACACCTATTTGACCATCTAAAATCTTTACCTGATTTACTTGGTATACGATGACCACTTCTATCTATTCCAGTTGCTCCGAAATCCATATAATCTTCTAAATTACCATTTTCATCACATTTTTCCATATTCACAAGATTATGTGTCATTTGACCAGTTTGTGCTGTTATCCATGCTCTTAAAGCAAGTGCTTCTTCATCCATTTCTACTTCATCACTAAGACCAAAGATAGCAGCAGCATCTTTATTGATAATAGCGTCTTCTAGTCCGCTTAATGCAGCATTTGCTCTTTCATAATCTTCTGTTTGTCTTGCTTGATCTTGTTCTAACATTACTAATGCAGCACCTAAACTTCCTGGTGTAGCTGCATCTAATCTTGCTTCTTCTTGTTGAGATAACACAACAGCACCTGTATAACAATTTTTTAAATATTTTTTTGATATAAGATATAATATATTACATTCTATCCATTTTTTAAATCTATTATATGTAAATTCTAAGAAATCTTGAACATCTTTAGATGATTTAATAGATTTATTATTATTTAAAGGTCCTGTATATGTTTTATAAGAATCATAAATAGGGTAAATACATATAATTATTAAGAATATTATCATAAAAATAGATAAAATTAATATCATACTTATAATATAATATAAAATAATTTAATTTATTAAATTTTCAATAAAATCTTTAATTTTATCAATTAATTTTTCAATCTCACTTTCTCCATCTCTTTTATCTAATATATCTTTTGATACACATTTAGTATGATCAATAGGATCAATTATATGATCACTATCTTGACAAGATATATCTTTACAAATATTATCAACACAATATTTACCTACTCTACAAACTAAAGGTTCTCCGGTTGAATTTCTTCCACAAAAGCATTCTTCTGCTATAGGATCTTTATTAGTTGAAGAATATTGAGAGCATTCAGATTTTAAATAATCACTTGTTCTACATCCAGCAAATTCATTATCTTCTGGAAAACAATAGTGCCCTGGTGAACAAACAAAATTATCTTGTCTATCACTTTCACATATACATGAAGCATTTATAGGGTCTGAATTTGTTAAAGAATAATAATTACAAGATGAAGGCATACATTCATTTGTATCTGTAAGAGTATAATTAATAGGGCAATTTATTGTTTCTGTTAAACATCCACTAGCACTACATTTTTGACCAGATGAACATAAATTAAATGATTGAGTATCTATTGGACAAAGACAAAATTCATTATCATTTAATTCTCTATTCATTTGTGAATCTTCACAATTGTTTATTGTTTTACATTTTTCAGGAAAATCGGTATTATACATAGTATTTCTTAAACCATTTTCATCAGTATATTTACACATTTGTTTTGTACCATCATCATTTTGATAACCACATGATTCTGTTAATAATTCTCCTGAAGAATTACAATCTGATAGAGTATTACATTCATAATTAATAAAACTACAATATTTTAATTCTTGGTCAGTTGAAATACATGGAAGATTATTTGCTACTCTTTCTTCTTCACTTACATAATGACTATTTATTTCAGGATTTTTAAGACCACAAGAGCATTGATCATCTATAATATTGGTATCTTGAGTTGAAGATCCATTTTCATTAGTACCGTAAGTACAGAAACTATTACTACGAGTTTCTGAACCAAGACAAGTTGGTGGGGATGTCTCCGTATTACATTCTCTTTTTAAACATATATGTCTTGCAGCATTACAATTACAGTAATTATCATCATTTACTTCTGAATCAGAACAATCTTTAATAGGTCCTATAGAACTACAATTCGGAGTAGAACTATCATTAAATGTAAAATAATTGTTACCTGTAGTATCGCTTCCCCGTCCACATATACTTGAATCTGTATCAGAAACATCATACTGACATTGTTTAAATGAATAATATTTTTCATCTACATCACCATCTTCACAATCTGATTTAGTATAACAATTGAATGTTTCATCTTGTTGATCTGACTGATCATAACCTTTATAACCTGTTTTATATAAACAACAACTTGACGTATTAACAGATTCACCAGAATTTGGATCTGGATAAAAACTGAATGATCTACAATCTGGGAATGCATTACACTTTAGTCTACAATCATTAATGGTTGTAGCACTCGCATTTTCAAAGCACAATTGATCTACCTTTCCACAAGAATTTTTTTCATATGTAGTTTTTAATGTTTTTCTTACTCCTTCACTAATATAATTTCTTTTTATATCATTTTCTTCCCATCCTCTAGAGTCACCATCACAACTATTATTATTTCTATCTACAGAACATTTATTATTTCTTCTATCATAACCTAATGCTTGTTCACCATTTGTATCAGGTTGTGAAAGACTTGGTGTTTCCATTAATTCAAAATTACTATTAGTTATGCAATTACCATTATAATTCAGATATTCACCTTGGTCTAAATTACAAGGACTTATACTTAGATTAGTAGATACACTTGAATCGAGCAAAAAATATCCGGGTTCATTAGATGTTCTTGTCCGTGTATATTTAGTAGTATAAATTTTAATACCTTCTCTTTTTCCATTAATTTGTTGTGACATTTCTGGTACATAATAATATTCTGCTTCGTAATTCTCTAGTTCTCTTCCACTGCTGTACTGGACTTGAGAGGGCGCTCGACGCGCCACCGAGTCCTCCCGTTTGATTATTATATATCCACTATTGAATTGTAGGGAGTCACCTTCAGAAGATTTTGTCGGGATACTTGCCTTTATCATAATTATTGATGAAGATTCATTAACATAATACCAAAGTTGATTTGCCGTCAGCCAACGACCGGGTAATATGGCGTTTGGAATTACCAAATATCGGAATGGCAGTTGATCATTTCTTGGAAATCCCGAAATTAGAGTCTGAAATTCATCCAAAATTTGTAGATCGGAATAGATGCCACTGTTTAAATACACTGCATAACTAGCATCGGTGACTTTTTTTTTTTTTTCACACCTAACAGCATTATCATCACCGATTTTTATATAATAATATCGTGGATCTTCTTCATTAAATCCCTCAACTAATTCTTTTTTTAAAAATATTAAATAAAAAATAACTCCTAAAAAGGCAAAAAATAAATATTTTATTTTTTCATCCATAATATAATATTTATATTTTAATTTTTTATTTTATCTAATTCATCTACACAATCTATATATTTGTGATAAAAATTTTTATATTTATCAAATTCTTCTCTTATATCTTTTGTCCATCCTTTTTTCTCAGTTAATAATTCTAATTTATTTCTTTCATGACATGCTTCTTTATATGATACTTTAAATTCATTATGAACATTATTTAAATTTTCATTTTTTTCTTGTAATTCTTCATATTCATTTTGAAGTTTAGATAATTTCTTTAATACGTTATCCCTTTGCTTTTTAAAAGGATTTATAGAATCTTCAGAATTATTAGAATTATTAGAATTATCTGAATTATCTAGATTATTAGAATTATCAGGATTATTAGAATTATCTAAAATATTAGAATTATCTAAATTTTCAGAGTTATTCAGTTCTATCTTTTTAACTTTTTCTTTTACTGTATTTTCTTTTTTATCTTTTTTTATAAAATTAGTTTTACCTTTTCTTATATTATATAATGATAGAAACTCATTAAAAATTTTTTTATCATTATCATCTGTAATTATTTCAAGGATTTCTTCTACACTTTTTT
>Ga0209533_1000909_pt1 | contig 28016 bp, 22 predicted proteins | sample COG_04_FD_184748 | JGI IMG/M metagenome (GOLD analysis project Ga0209533, IMG submission 184748) | Pelagic Microbial community sample from North Sea - COGITO 998_met_04 (SPAdes) (version 2) | ecosystem: Environmental > Aquatic > Marine > Neritic zone/Coastal water | place: Helgoland, sampling...
AGTCTTTTGGCAGGAGACATTGTAAATCAAACTGAAAATAGGCCAGCTCTTCATCATCGATACAGAAGCCCAGATCCGACTCCAGAGTTTAATTTTAGAAAAATATGCGCCCCACTAATTAAGCAAATTAAAAAAGATAAATATCAAAATATTATTACATTTGGTATTGGAGGGTCTTATGAAGGCCCCAAGCTTCTCCAAGAATTCTTATTAAACCCTGCGTCTGACATCAACTATTCTTTTGTTTCTGGACCAGATAAGGATGAATTCAATTCAATTGTTAAGCCTTTGCTGGGCCAAAAAAATTTATACATTTTTGCCTCAAAATCCTTGGCCACTAATGAAACTCTTTCTTGTCTTAAGTGGCTTGGAAAAAATAGAACTGATAAGAATTCAATAGTCATTACGGCTAACGCTGAGGGTGCTAGAGCTCTGGGATTTGCCCATGCATCAATCGTTCCGTTCCCAGAGTCTGTGGGAGGGCGATACTCTATTTGGTCCCCTATATCCCTAACAGCTGCGGTAGAAAATAACTTCATGGGTTTTTTTCAAGGAGGAAGACTTGCAGACAGTCTAATATCTGGTACTTCCTTAGATGCAAGAAAGTATCAAAAACTAGTTAAAACACTAGTTTTTTCTGATATTTGGCATAGTAATTTTTGCAATAAAAAAAATAGAGTAGTCTTATCCTATAACTGGAAGCTCAGGTCCTTTGTAAATTATATCCAGCAACTTGAGATGGAGTCTCTTGGAAAGCCTTTTAACACAAAGTCTATTTTCCATGAAACTGGGCAAACAATTTTTGGTGGTTTTGGCTCTACGGCGCAACATTCATATTTTCAGCTTCTTCATCAAGGCACCGCCCAGTGCTCAGCAGACATTATTTATAGTCCTTCTTCACAAAGCCCTCTCAGCAATGCACAGGCTCAAGGTCAAGCATCTCTTCTATCCTCTCCTCAAAATCCATCTTCTAATTTTTCGGAACTGACTAATGGGAATATTCCAGTAAATTTATTTATTTTACCAAAATTATCGCTAAAAGAATTAGGGTTTTTGTTAGCGACCTGGGAGCACAGAGTATTTGTTACAGCCTGTTTGCTGCAGATCAATCCGTTTGATCAATTTGGCGTTGCAGCTGGAAAGACAGTTGCTCAAAAATTTCTTAAAAAATGACGCTTGATCTCAAGCAAGTACCCCAAACTCCTGGGATTTATAAATTCTTTGCAGACAATAAAATTATTTATATTGGCAAAGCAATTAATCTAAAAAAACGAGTCTCTTCTTACTTTGGATCATCGATCAAGGATCGCAAGACTTCTCAGATTAAGTTATTAACCGATAGAATCGAAACATTTTCCACTCAAACTGAGGCTGAAGCTTTGCTTTTAGAGCAATCATTGATCAAAGAGAATTTACCGCGTTTTAATATCCTACTTCGAGATGATAAAACTTACCCGTACATTCATTACTCAATGAGCGATAAATTTCCCAGCATAAGTATGAAACGATCAAAACATGCTGTTTCAAAAAATTATTTTGGTCCTTTTATAAGCGCTTATGCTGTTAAATCTACCATTAAAGATTTGCAAAAAATCTATCAAATTAGGAACTGCAGTAATAGCACTTTCAGAAATAGATCCAGGCCTTGTATAGAGCATCAAATGCAAAGATGTTCTGCGCCTTGCGTGAAGCATATTAGCGAAATAGATTACAGCACTGATATTGCTTCTTCCCAAAATTACCTTGCTTCCACAGGAAAAAAATCTAGAAACCTTATGTTATCGCAAATGAAAAAACTTGCCGACGATTGTAATTTTGAAAAAGCTCAAGAGCTCAAGCAAAGAATTGCAAGTTTAGATATTTTGCAGCAAGAACAATCCTTCTCTACTAATTTCAACAGCATTGATTTCTTTGCTTGCGTTGAAAAACATGGCAAAACAGGAGCTTGTATTTTATCTGCACGTGAGGGAAAAATACGTGGTACTAAAACATACTTTTTTAAAGAAAATTTATTAGAGGACATTGATACTCTAATTCAGAGCCTTGTATTTTCTTATTATCAGAATAGTTTCTCCCTACCAGAAAAAATAATTTTTACACTTAAACCAAATAATTTAAGCTTGCTTCAAGAAGCCATTACTCTTAAATTTAACCAATCAATTAGCATTGCATGCTCTATGCCCAGAGGCACTAAGCAGTTAGCTAAATTAGCCGTATTTAATGCACATCAAGTGATTGAAAATAAAATTGGATCATCAGATAAATATCATCATGCAATGAAAAATCTTGCTAAACACCTTGGATTAGATAAAACCAGTATTTTGATCGAGGGCTATGATATTAGCCATCATTCTGGAAAGTATGCTGTAGCATCTGCAGTACAATTTTCTAATAATGGCCCTAATAAAAAAGCATATAAACTTTATAACATACCCTCTCGCTATGCTGGTAATGATGTTGGTTCTATTGAACACGTTCTTCAAAGGAGGTTACAGAGGGCACGAGAGGACAACCTACCTGATATTATCTTGATAGATGGCGGGTTAGCTCAACTAAATTCAGCGTTAGGAGTATTGAATTCTACTCAGGGCAGTCAACCCCTTATTTTGAGTATTGTAAAGGGAGCAAAAAGAGTAAGAGCAACAGAGACCATCCTTTCAAAAGATGGTGTTCTTGAGATACCAAAAGATAGCCCAGGCTTTGTTTTGCTGCAACAGGTTAGAGATGAATCTCATAGGTTTGCCATCACCAGCAATCGAAAAAAGAAAAATAAGTCAATCAGTTACTCACGTCTTGATAGTGTGTATGGCCTAGGTCCCCAGAAGAAAAAAGAGTTATTACGTTTCTTCAAGTCACTTCAATCTATAAAAAATGCACCTATAGAAGATTTACAGCAGGTTAAGGGAATAAGTATTAAACTAGCAAATGAAATAAAAAATGTTTTATAGTCTATGAACTTCCTTATCCAATCCTTGACCTACTTTAGAATTATATCCTCACCAATTATTTTTATATTTATTACTACTTTAGATTTCTATGGGTGGGCATTAATTTTATTTATTCTGGCCAGTTCCTCGGATTACTGGGATGGTTTTTTAGCAAGAAAATATAATTTTGAGTCTACTTTGGGGGCGGTACTTGATCCAATTGCAGATAAAATACTTGTTACCTTTCTTATCCTAGCTCTTAGCCTAGAACTCCAAAGTATTTTCATTGCTTTTTTTGGTGGAATAATACTTGTAAGAGAGTTCTGGGTTGCTGCTTTAAGAGATTTAAATGCAAGAGAGGGTCGCTCAGATGCTACCAAAGTTAACTTTTTAGCTAAAATGAAAACTGTGATTCAATTTATAACTTTTGCTAGCTTTATATTAGGACTATTCTTACAAAACTCCTTACTTCTTTTTCTTTCAAATTTCCTTTTAATTATCTCGCTAATTATTACAATTCAAACGGGATTATCTTATAGCATTGCAACATTTCAAAAAAAATGAAATGCATCATTTTAGAATTATTTTTTAGCTGTATCTAAATATAGTTAAGACTTAACTTAAGCCTTGAATTTTCGTTTTAGCATATTTGTAGCTATATTCGAGCGTTTCCAAGTCTTCAGGGTTATCTAAATCAACAGACTGATAATCTTTAATTTCAAGATAAGCACTATTTGCATAATCATTCTTTTGATTCTCAAGAAACCACTCTGCTTTATAGGCATAAAACTGACCTGCATCTATAAACGAATCTCCTAAATCTTGCGATCGAATATTTTGTGTGCCTGGAAAGTTCGGAATTAGATCTTCATTTCTTCTTTTAAAGGTCCACTCAACCGGCACATTCATTTTGGTCATAGATATTAAAAAACTTTTCTTAGATTTAAATAATTTCTCGATCGCATTATCTATTGTAGTTGAATCAATACTTGCAGCATGGATATATGTTTGAAAAATCGCATCATACGACATCAAGTCTTCGTGAAAATGGCTTCTAACTAAGTCCACAACGGTCGCATAATCATCGCCAAACTCAGATTTTCTAGAAAGAAATTTTACTTGATTGCTTGCAATAAGATTGTGCAGATCAAGATCATCTGTAGTTATATAAATATCTGAAATATATTTTGAATTTTCTAGATTCCCTATCACCTTATTAATTAAATAATCACCATCAATAGAATGATGATTTTTCTTTGGAATTCTTTTGCTGCCCTTTCGTGCAGGTATTATTGCTGCAACTTTCACAATGATTTTTTACCAAAATGATATCGTATCAAACTGTATATTAACCTTGCATTCACTATAAAGGGATTCCCTAGTCTAGTTCCCTGTCTTGTATTGAGTGAAATTGGTAGATTCAGTATCTTTTTCCCACTTAAGGCAGTTAAGTTCAAGAGGTCTATTCCAAAAGCTAGTTGATTTCTGGGGTTGAAGTGCTCAATTTGACCAAGTTTTAGACCACACATAATATCCTTAATTCCAAAACGCTTATAACAGTAAAAATTTGTTATTTTTTCACCTATACGTTTAATCATTGGTCTTGAGCCCACTATTAAATCATATTGATCCGCATTTAATATTGACTCATAAATAGCATTAAACGTAATTTCATTATCACCATCTACAATCAAAAATTGTGAATATAAATTTTCTCTTAAGTGTTGTAAGCCATGATTCAATGCAGATTGATATCCAACTTCTTTGCAGGATAGAACATTTACACCTAGAGCTAACGAGTTTTTTTTAGTTTTATCCGTTGATTTATTGTCAACTACGAATATATTGTTCTCAGGCACTCCAGCTTTTATCAAGTTCTCCAAGACTAGATGTATTACTTTTGCTTCATTTCTAGCAGGAACAATGACTCCTAACATACATCATCTTTCATTATTGACTCATTGTATTTTTTACCTTGAACTAGCTTCTTGCCAATGACTAGATTTTTTTCATGTGGATGAAATGATGCTGGTGGACATGGTCTTAAGTAATCTAGATCTTTCTCAGATATTACATGACCAGACTCTAAATCTTTGTTACAAACTATAGATCTTCTCTGAACTATAAATGCATTCTCTTCATTTGGCTCAACCCGTTTCTCCCCATCACCTAATGTCTCGAATACTTCATTTGACAGGGCTACCATTTCTCTCCATTTCGAAGGGTTAAGTGCAAATTTATGATCAGGTCCTTCTCGATTATTGTCATCAGTAAAGTGTTTTTCGATGACTCTAGCCCCCAATGGTATTGAACCCAAAACAGATCCATGCCCCAACGTGTGATCAGAGAGCCCTAAGACGAGATCAGGAAATCTTTCTTTATATAGGCTCAAGACATTCAGGTTTACATACTGATGTTTGTTCTCTTCGACAGTATAGTTAGTATTACATTGCATAAGCACTAATTGTGTTGAATCTAACGCAGAGACCGCTCTCTCGACGTCCATCAGTGAGGATGCTCCGCTTGCAAGAATCAGTGGTTTCTTTTTAGACTTTAAATAATCCAAGAAATCTATCCAACTAATATCCCCCGATCCTATTTTAAAGAAATTCACATATTGTAAAACATCGTCGACAGCTGAATAGTCATAGGGAGAGGTTGAGAATTCAATATTTGCTTTTTGACACTCTTCATAAATTTCCTTAGTCCACTCTCTGCGGAAATGATATTGATCATAAATTTCAGAGACAGATTTCTTCCATTCAGACTGATGAGTCTGCACTGACTCAATTTTCTTGAACTCCACATCATTAACAATTTTATTCGCAAGAAAATGTTGAAATTTAGCACAATCAGCTCCGGCATTTTTTGCAATCCATACTAGATCTTTTGCTCTAGATAACTCTCCATCATGATTAGCAGCTATATCTGCGATAAAATATGGTGCATGAGAGAGCCCAACAGTTTTACTACCTAATTTTATTTCATTCATATTTGCTTCCTAAATACAGGGCTAACGAGATCGCCAGCTGTTTCCTTGATGATATCAAAATTTTGACTGTTAAATTTTATTACAATCCCCTCCAAGACAGAGATAAATTCTTTAGCCTCCTTCTCTGTATGGTCTTCGCATATAGCAAAAAACATATTAAAAAGTATGTTGTTTCTTAGAAACTCTCGCTGAATAAAAGATTTAATTTCTAGAGGTAACTCACTATTCACTGCAGAGAGAACGATCTTGCCTGGATAGGATGTGCACTTTAATCTTAGACGCTCATCTTCTATTTTTTCAATGACCTCAAGAATTAAGCGGAATAAATTAGCGGTTTTATTCTCAAGATTTTCAAAAAATGAATCATCAAGATAATCAAGCATAAAATCTGCTGCGGCTATGCCAATTGGATCTGAGCTGTGTGTGAATGAAAAAAAAACTTCTTTGAAACCTTCCATCACTGAAGAGTTACCGACTATTGCAGAAACTGGGACTCCATTGCCAAGTGCTTTTGCATAGCATGATAAATCTGGCTTAATTCCTGTAAGGCCTATCGCACCTTTTCGTGCACACCTAAACCCAGTCCAGCATTCATCAAAGATTAGCAAAGCGCCGTGAAGATCACATAATTCTCTTGCTTTTTTAAGAAACTGAATATTTGGTATCGAGCTGATCATAGGCTCGAGAATAACGCATGCAATCTCCTCTTTATTTAAATGAAAGGATTGCTCTAACTCTTGAATTGAAAAGCTATCAATTTTAATAGATAGATTACGGACAGCTTCTGGTACTCCACTATTCCTAGTAGTTGTTCCAATAAACCAGTCTTGCCAGCCATGATATCCATTGCATATAATTTTTTCTTTTCCAGTTGAATGTCTTGCTAATCTAATAGCAGCTGATGTTACATCGGATCCATTTCTCGCAAATCTAACCTGATCCCCAAATTTTAGAGTATTAATTAGCTTATGAGCTACCTCAAACTCATACTCTGAGGGCAAGGAATACGCAATCCCATGATTAATTTTTTGAGTTAAGTGATCATTTAGCGCTTGGAAGTTATAACCTTTAATTACTGGCCCCAGACCCATTGACCAATCAGTAAAGGGCCCTAAGTTAGTGTTGAGAACACAACCATGTGCGCTAGTTACATATCGTGGTGCAAATTTAACTGGGTACTGATGATGAGCCTTTGAAAAAGTATGGCTTTGGTCAGGTATAACATTAAAAAATGATTGTTCCATCTAGTAATTATAGTTTAATTTCTTGAATATCAATTAATTTTTTAGAGTTAGTAATTATCTTACTCCAATCAAGATTCTGCTCCCTTGCAGCGCGACAGTTCTTTGTAAAAGAATCAATTTCTTCTATAGTATTAAGCCCAATAACACATCCAAAATTTAAGTCAGTTATATAATTAATTAGGCTATATGAAAGTTTCTGAGCATTTAAAGATGTGAAAGGGATGCCGAACAGACTCTCAAAATTAAGACTTATTTTTGGATACTTATCCCCTAGAGTTAACTTGATCCGCTCATCTTCAAAAAAAAATAAACCTCGCGCAAAAAAACTCCTGAAGTTGATATGTGCAGGGCTTAGTTTTAGTTTTATTACCTCATTAAGAATAGTTAAATCTAAGATATGAGCAGGCGCTTGAAGTTTATTAGTTTTATTTATAAAAAATTTTATATTTTGCTTGATTTCTTTCTTACCATATATTGAAAATCCAGCATTAAAACCTTTGTTATTGATTGCATCAATGAAACATTGAACTGATTGTGCAGAGAAGTTATTAAATATTTCTGGGTCATGAAAATATAAAGATTCTATGGGAAGATTTATTTTTTCGTCAAGAAGAGCTTGAAATTCTTGAAAACTAGAAAATGTTGATAACTTGGTGTCAATTTTAATGTCAGAATAAATTGTACTAAAAATAATTTTTTCTACATCTCCGTAAGCAGAAGCTGTATCAATGCAATTTATATTTTTTGAGGCTAGGTATGCTATTAATTTAGAAATTTCCTCTGGACTTAAAATTCTATGAGAATTCCCATATTTCATTCTCCAGCCCGCACTCCCTATAATGATTCTTTTCATTTTCATATAATATAATACTTAAGCATATGAAAATTATTATTCTTGGATCCAATGGCATGTTGGGGGGTTACCTCATTAACTCACCATTTTTTAAGAATGATGAGATTATAGCGGTTGACCGATCTAAATTTCCTAGTTTTGATTTCAGTGATCCAGTTGCAACAATTCAACTCATTGAATTCTTTGACCCAGATGTTGTGATCAATTGTGTTGCAATAACCTCTATTGAGATCTGTGAGAAAAATCATAATTTAGCAGATCAAGTGAATACAATTACTCCGCATTTAATTGCTCAATTTTGTTTAAAAGAAAATATTTACTTTGTTCATATCTCAACTGACCATTTTTATTCAGGAGATGAAAGATTGGCGCACTCAGAGACTGATCAGATTAAGCTAATCAATTATTACGCTATATCAAAATTCGAAGCTGAAAAAAAAATCTTACAGTTTAATCCAAGCTCATTAGTCATCAGAACCTCAATCATTGGAACAACTTTGGAGGGTAGAACTTTTCTTGATTGGGCAATTAGGTCTCTTAAAGAAAATCAAAAAGTTACTCTCTTTGCAAACTCATACGTTTCATTTATGCACTGCCAACAGCTAGCTTTAATTATGAGGCTTTTAATATCAAAAAGAATAATAGGCTTATTAAATGTTCCTTGCTCTCAAGTTTTTTCTAAGGCTGAATTTGTTTTATCACTCGCTAATGCTTTCAGCCTCTCATTGAATTATCAGCTCGGTGATGTATCCACGCTAAGTCCTCCTAGACCAGATTCATGCGGTCTCTCATCAAAAAAGCTTACCAAGGAATTGGGAATTCTTGCTCCATCAATGCAAGAGGTGGTTCAGTGCGTGGTTGACGAATCCTCACCCTACATAACTTCTTGATGATTAAAGGTTTTAATTAAAGAATCAGATATTATTAATTAATAGTATCAGTATAATGGCATTTAAAAAAAATTTCGTTGATCTGATCATGGCTGGATGGCAGAGTGGTTATGCAGCGGCCTGCAAAGCCGTTTACGCCGGTTCGATTCCGGCTTCAGCCTCCACCTAAGTTCAATTGCTTACCTAAGATAATAACTTTAAAAAATCCTTACTAAAAAGCATTATGATTATAAAGACTGTATAATCACCATCACAAAAACAAATATTTAAAAATTAAATGACAAATATAGATTCTAAAGGGTATGCAGAAGATGAAATAGATCTAGCAGTCCTATTTAAAGCACTTTTTCAAGGAAAATGGATAATAATAAGTTTTACATCCATTGCATCAATCATTGTAGTTCTTTACAGTCTTTCACTCCCGAATATTTACACATCTGAGGCACTGCTGGTACCTCTTTCAAGTAAAGATAATGTAGGTGGAAATATACCTGATTTAGGTGGTCTAGCTAGTCTTGCTGGAATCTCTTTGGGTGAGTCATCTGATAATTCTGCAATTGCAATTGAAAAACTCCATTCTCTTAGTTTTTATGAAGAAAAAATATTACCACAGATTAACCTTCCAGATCTTATGGCTGTCAAATCTTGGGATCCAGGCTCAAACTCAATTACTTATGATCAAGAAATCTATGACGCAAGTACTCAAACTTGGACCAGAGAAATTACTTCATTACAAACTCCTCAGCCTAGTGCTCAAGAGAGCTTTATAGTTTTTATGGAGCATGTAAGCGGCATCAAGAATATAAAAACAAAACTCGTCACTATTTCTGCTAAACATCAATCTCCATTCATAGCAAAACAATGGACAGATTTGATGATAAAAGAAATTAATTCCTTTTATAGAGAAAAAGATAAAACAGAGGCAACATTTGCTGTTGATTATCTTAATAAACAACTTGCTCAGACTCGTTTATCCGAAGTGAAGCTTGTCATTGCTGAGGTTTTAGCAAAACAAATACAAACGCTATCTTTAATTGAAGCAAATGAAAATTATGTTTTTGATTTTATTGATCCGCCAGTGGCTATGGAAAAAAAATCTGCGCCACGAAGGGCAATGATTTGTATTATTGGGGCATTGCTTGGAGGATTTCTTGGAGCAATGGTTGCTTTATTTAGATTTTTTAAACCTTTCGGGCTGAATAACTAGTGATTATATTCCATAGCATCCTTGCCAAAGAGTAAACTTACTTTAAAGCCCTTATGACTTCTTCTGCTAAAATTACTATTGTTGGATCTGGATATGTTGGGATGTCACTTGCTGTGTTACTTGCGCAACAAAATCAAGTTACTATTTTAGACATAGACCAATCTCGTGTAGACAAAGTAAATAATAATCAATCTACAATATCAGATCGTGAAATAGAGACTTACATGAAAGAAAAGTCTCTTAATCTAACTGCAACCACTGACAAACATAAGGCTTATAATGGAGCAGACTTCATCGTTGTCGCTACACCAACTGATTATGATGAGAGCAATAATCAGTTTGATACGAGTTCAGTAGATTCAGTAGTGATGGATGCTTCAACCTTAAACTCTAGCGCAGCAATAATTATCAAATCTACAATCCCCGTTAATCACACGAATTCGCTTCAGAGGTTGCATAATACTAATCGAGTAATTTTTTCACCAGAATTTTTACGAGAAGGAAGAGCGCTATATGATAATTTATATCCATCAAGAATCATTATTGGCGGTAAATGCAAGCATAGTGAAACTTTTGCAGATCTCCTAGTTCAAGCAGCAGAAAAAAAAGATATTGATGTATTATTTATACCACCCACAGAAGCCGAGGCAGTGAAGCTATTTGCTAATACATACCTTGCTATGAGAGTTTCCTTTTTTAATGAACTGGATTCATACTCCTTGTCAAACAGTTTAGATACCATGAGTATAATCAAAGGCGTATGTCTTGATCATAGAATTGGGGATGGCTATAACAATCCATCTTTTGGTTACGGAGGGTATTGCTTGCCAAAGGATACAAAGCAATTACTGGCTAATTATGAGCATGTTCCCCAGACTCTCATAAATGCAATTGTAACTTCCAACAGTATACGAAAAGATTTTATTGCTGATCAGATTCTAAAACTTAAACCAAATATTGTAGGATTCTTTAGATTAGTTATGAAATCAGGCAGCGATAACTTTAGATTTTCAGCTATTCAAGGAATAATGAAGCGAGTTAAATCAAAAGGTATAGAGGTTGTAGTTTATGAGCCAGAGCTAAACAAAAAAGAATTTTTTGGCTCCGAGGTCATATCTGATCTAGAAAAATTTAAATCAATGAGTGACATTATAGTATCTAACAGGAAATCTGAAAGCCTAAAAGATGTTGACTACAAATGTTTCTCGAGAGATCTCTTTGGAGATAACTAAAAGTTTACTTATATTGAAGAAAATTATTTTATAAAAAAAGGACATTATGAAAGTATTGGTAACGGGCTCTGCAGGTTTTATTGGCTCTGCTGTTTCCCTAAGATTGCTCGAAAGAGGAGATGAGGTTGTAGGAATTGATAGTCACAATGATTACTATGATCCCTCTCTCAAGGAAGCGCGGCTAGCCCGTCACATTGACCACCCGAATTATCAACATTTTAAAATAAATATTGAGGATGGCCCCACTTTAGCAAGACTCTTTGAAGAACATCAATTTGAGGGCGTGATTAACTTGGCTGCTCAGGCTGGTGTTCGCTATTCTATTGAAAATCCCAGTGCTTATATTAATACTAACCTTGTAGGTTTTGGTAATATCCTGGAAGGCTGCCGACACAATAAGATTGGGCACCTTGTTTATGCCTCCAGCAGCTCAGTCTATGGAGCCAATACAAAAACCCCATTCTCTATTCATGATAATGTTGACCATCCACTGAGTCTTTATGCGGCAAGCAAAAAAGCAAATGAATTATTGGCACATACTTACAGCCATTTATATAATTTGCCGACCACAGGCCTTCGTTTTTTTACGGTTTATGGTCCCTGGGGAAGACCAGATATGGCATTATTTAAATTTACCAAGGCTATATTGGCTGGAGAAAAAATACAGGTATTTAATTTTGGCAAGCATCGCAGAGACTTTACATACGTTGATGATATTGTAGAAGGCGTAATTAGAGTTCTTGATAAACCTGCTCAATCAAATCTAAATTGGAGTGGTGCAAATCCAGATCCCGGCACCTCTCTGGCCCCATGGCGTGTATATAACATTGGCAATAATTCTCCTGTTGAGCTCTTGGATTATATTCAAGCTATTGAAAATGTGCTTGGAATGAAAGCAGAAAAAGAGCTTTTACCATTGCAGCCTGGGGATGTGCCTGATACTTATGCTGATGTGGATGATCTTGTACAAGAATTTGGCTATAAACCATCTATGACTATTGAAGAAGGGGTTAGAAATTTTGTTAATTGGTATAAGGAGTATGTTCAAAATGGATCATGAAAAAATAGCTATTATTGGTTTAGGTTACGTGGGATTACCTTTGTCGATTGAGTTTGGAAAAGTATTCCAAACCATAGGATTTGATACTAAAAAATCTAGAGTTGCAGAGTTAAAAAGAGGCCATGATTCTGGTCTTGAAGTAACAACTGAAGACTTTCAGGGGTCAGCAATGCTTACTTTCACAAATGATGTGAGTGATATAGCAAATTGCAATATTTTCATTATTACTGTTCCAACACCAATTGACGAATACAAGAAGCCTAATTTGATGCCGTTGATAACAGCAAGTCAAACAGTTGGTAAATTTTTACAAAAAGATGATTTGGTTATTTATGAATCGACAGTTTATCCAGGTGCAACAGAAGAGGTATGCATACCAATACTTGAGGAATATTCAAATTTAAAATTTAACAAAGATTTTTTTTGTGGTTACTCTCCAGAGAGAATTAATCCTGGAGATAGAACTCATACATTAACAATGATTAAAAAAGTTACATCAGGCTCAACACTAGAGGTAGCCAATAAAGTTGATTCTTTATATCAAACTATTATTACCGCAGGAACTTATAAAGCTGCCAGTATTAAAACTGCTGAAGCTGCCAAAGTTATTGAAAATACCCAAAGAGATGTGAATATTGCTCTTATTAACGAGCTCGCTATTATTTTTAATAAATTAGGGATTGACACAGAGTCAGTTCTTGAAGCGGCGCGAACAAAGTGGAACTTTCTTCCATTTGTGCCAGGGTTAGTAGGCGGGCATTGCATAGGAGTTGATCCGTATTACCTTACACATAAAGCATTGCAGGTTGGCTATCATCCTGAGATGATTCTGGCAGGAAGAAGAATAAATGATAATATGGGAAGCTACATTGCTGATCAGGTTGCTAAACTAATGATCAAAAAAGGCATTAATTTACTCAACTCAAATATCCTAATCATGGGCTTAACATTTAAAGAGAATTCAACTGATTTAAGAAATACAGGTGTAGCATCTATGATTGCAGAATTTAAAAGCTTTCATTGCAATGTGGATGTTTTTGATCCAAAAGCAGATAAGCTGGAGGCTCTAGAGGAATACAATATTGAATTAGTGAATCAGCCTGCAGAAGGAAAATATGAAGCTATTGTGTTTGCTGTCGCTCATGATGAGTTTAAAAGCCTGTCACTTGATACTGTGAGATCTTACGCTGTTAAAGAACACTTAATATATGATACTAAGCTTATATTTAAAGAAAATGAAGTTGATGGCAGGCTTTGATGAAAAGAATATTATCCGCTTGCCTATCTGTAACTATAATTTGGTTCAGCGTTTAGCTTTACCCATTTAATATTCATTTACACATCACCAGATAATGTTAAAAAGACTGTGGGATCATTTATCTAAACGTCGAAGAAGGCAATTAGCTCTTATGCAACTCTTTGCAGTAATAGTTTCTTTCTTTGAGATGGCAAGCTTGGGCGCCGTGATACCTTTTCTAGGAGTTTTATCCGATCCAGAAACTATATTTCAAAGTGATTACATGCGGCCTTTTATAGACTTTAGTCAAATTACTCAGCCTAGTGAACTAGCATTGCCAATAACATTCATTTTTATTTTTCTTACTATGTTCTCTGCAGTAGTAAGGTTTTCATTTCTATGGGCTTTAACAAGGCTATCTCTTCAAGCAGGTGCCGATATGAGTATCAAAATATATAAGCATACACTTTATCAGGATTATGCAATTCATGTCGCGCGAAATAGTAGTGAAATAATAAATGGGATTATTACAAAAACTGCTACAGCCACTAAGGGGATAATTGCTCCTGTGTTAAATCTAATTAGTGCCTTGGTAACAATTGTTGGCATTCTGGTCGTTCTTGTTGCCGTAAATATTTCCGTTACTCTCATAGCTTTTTTAGGTTTTGGTGGTCTTTATTTATTGGTAATGAACCTTACTCGAAAAAACCTAAGAGGAAACAGTCAAAGCATTGCTGAAAAGTCAGATCTGATGGTGAAATCTCTTCAAGAGGGTCTTGGGGGTATTCGTGAGGTTTTACTGAATAACAATCAGCAATTTTATGTGAATCTTTATAAAACCTCTGATCTTCAAATGCGTAAAGCGACATGGAGAAATGAGTTAATTTTCTCAGGACCAAGATTCCTCATGGAAGCCGTCGGAATTGGAATTGTTGCATTAATTGCTTACTTGGCAACACTTCAGTTGGGAGGGTTAACTCAATTTTTGCCTGTGCTTGGAGCCTTTGTCCTAGGTGCTCAAAAATTATTACCAGCCATACAAAAAGCCTATGCCTCTTATAGTAGAGTTAAAGGATCAGCATATTCACTTAGAGATGTATTAGAGTTATTGGATCAACCTATGCCAGACCAAGCAAGTATATCGCATGCAAGTCCCAATCCTTTTTCACATTCAATTGAGCTTAAGGATATGTCTTTTCGTTATTCAGATGCATCACCTTGGGTTTTTAAAGACCTTAGTTTGACAATACCAAAAGGAGCAGTCGTAGGAGTCATAGGAACTACTGGCTGTGGAAAAAGTACTCTTTTAGACGTTATCATGGGCTTACTTACGCCAGTTAGCGGAGAATTGCTTGTTGATAACATAGCTATAAAAAATACTTCTAATCAAAAGGCATGGCAGACTCATATTTCTAGTGTTCCACAAGATATTTTCCTGTGTGACGGCACAATTGAAGAAAATATTGCTTTTGGTATTCCCAGAGAAGCAATTAATCAATCACGCGTAAAAATAGCAGCTGAGAATGCTCAAATCGCTAGTCTTGTCGAGTCTTGGGATGATCAGTATAAAACTTTAGTGGGAGAAAGAGGTATCCGATTATCGGGTGGTCAACGACAGAGAATAGGTGTAGCGCGAGCATTCTATAGACAGTCAAATTTACTAATTCTTGATGAAGCTACGAGTGCTCTTGATGATAAAACAGAGTTAGCAGTAATGGATGCAATAGATAACTTTGACAATGATTTAACTGTTATTATTATTGCCCACAGATTAACGACCTTAAAAAATTGTGACATGATAGTTAGGCTGACGAGTGATTATCAGACAGAAATCATGGGTTATGCTGATATTATGAATTTAAATGGAAATACAGGTGATATAGATGTTAAATAATTCTTCAATTTTGGTTACTGGTGGAACTGGATCTTTCGGGAGTGCATTTATTCCGATGACGTTAAAAAAATATAAGCCAAAAAAAATTGTGGTCTTTTCAAGAGATGAAATGAAGCAATGGGAGATGTCAAAATTATACAAAGATGCTCCAAATATTCGTTTTTTCATTGGCGATGTGCGTGACAAAGAAAGGCTAAGAAGGGCATTAGATGGCATTGATTATGTAGTGCATGCAGCCGCCACAAAAATTGTACCAACCGCTGAATATAATCCTTTTGAATGCGTTAAAACTAATGTCAATGGAGCGATGAATTTAATTGATGCCTGCATAGATCAAAAGGTCAAGAGAATTGTTAGCTTATCTACCGATAAAGCAAGTAGTCCGGTCAATCTATATGGAGCAACAAAACTTACTTCCGATAGATTGTTTGTTGCGGGAAATTCATACTCAGGCAGTCACAGTACCAGTTTTTCAGTGGTTCGATATGGAAATGTGATGGGTTCTCGTGGCTCGGTAATCCCATTCTTTTCATCAATTAAATCAAATGGAGTATTTCCAATTACTGATGAGCGGATGACGCGATTTATGATTTCACTCGAGGAAGGTGTGGAATTAGTATGGCATGCATTCAATGACATGAAAGGAGGCGAAATATATATAAAAAAAATTCCATCAATGAATATAACTGATATAGCTAAAGCTGTATCAAAAGATGCTAAGCATGAAATTGTTGGCATAAGGCCTGGAGAAAAACTACATGAACAAATGATAGGAGTTGAGGATGCTCCCTATACATACGAATACCAAGATCACTATAAGATTTTACCTTCGATTAATGGATGGAATAATGATCCTGAAAGGATTTGTGATGGCAAAATGGTGGAGCCAGACTTTACTTATTGTTCTGACACTAATCCAGAATGGATGGATATCAAAGTACTCGAAACTTGGATCAAAAATAACCAAAAAAAAATTGGAAGAATTTAGCGCTCATTGTAAATACTTATTATGCAGAACCTCTTAATAATACAGATGTTCCTACTGTTATATTTTATAGAACAGTCACTATTCTCAAACTAACTTCGCACACTCATGAGCATTATTAAATATATAAAAATTTTTGCGATAGTTGGCGCTTTGTTACTTTCTATTTTTTCGTTTTGGCTATTTTCACCAATGGTCAATTCAATGAATTCAGTAGGAAAAGAGTTTTTCTTAGTTGACAAGTCGAATATTACTATGTTTGTCAAATCAAGATTGCTTTCAATGGCCAAAGAATTGAACCTAACAGATGAACTAGGGGTAATTAAATCAGCAATTTTGAATGAGTCTAGGAATAAAAATAGTGGTGAAATGACTCTTTACAACCCTAACTCACCAGTTGAAACTGAGGCAGATAGGCTGGTATTGGATAAGCCTTTTCAGGCTAACAAGGAATTTACAAAATACATTAACCCTGCAAGTGTTCAAAAAAGTATTGATTTCAGTACAAATACTGGCGGTATTGATAATATAAGATATTACAAGACCTTTCCAGACACTAAGCTTGCTTTGAGTCAAAATATTAAGCTTTCTCATGTAATCGATTCATCACAGTTCAATGGAAGAAGAATCTTAAATGAAAACCCTATTCAATCTTCTCCAATTTACCATAACGGAATACTATATTTTGTAACTAGAGAAAACAGTTTAGTTGCTTGGAATATAGACGATAGCAAAGTTATTTTCAATTTGAAATTTGTTATGCCGCCTGCCCAAAGAGGGTTTGCTTTGCATCAAGACATTGAAACCAATGAAACCACATTGTATTTCATAGTTTCAAACTATCTTGTCGCTGTGAACGCTTTAAATGGAAACTTCAAAAAAGATTTTGGAACTAACGGATACCTCAAAGTAGGTTTTGGAACAGCTGCGCCGATTGTATTTAATGATATTGTTTTAACAAGCATCAATCTACCTCCTGCAATTCTCGGTATTAATAAAGATACCGGTGAAGAAATTTGGAAAAAATCTATTGATGGGGGTTCCGCTTGGGCAGGAATAAGCCTAGACGAAAAAAAGGGAATTCTATTTATTCCTACTGGCAATCCTAAACCTCCTTTATATGGAGGAAATAGGATAAATACTCACAAAGAGGCAAATTCATTAATAGCCCTTAATGCTTATGATGGTAAAATTTTATGGTCATATCAAGATGTTCTTCATGACTTGTGGGATTTTGATGTAGCATCTCCTCCAGCTTTGTTAAATATTAAAAGTAATAACAACTTATCTGAAGTGGTTATTGTTCCTTCAAAGAGAGGGAATTTAATAGTTGCTGATAGAGAAACTGGAAAATTATTACAAGATCCCATCTATGTGAAGACTCCGTTATCTGATGTTGCGGGTGAGAAAACTTCACCATATCAACCTTTAATTGATTTCCCGGAACCATTCATGAACCATGCCTTTTATGCAGAGCAACTAAGAAAAGATATTCAACTCCAAGAAACATTCAATCTAGATGATTTTAAATTTGGGTTTTTTGAACCCCCATCTTTAAAGAAAACACTTATAACATATGGTCTTCATGGAGGAGCTACCTGGACGGGCGTATCAGTTGATTTAGAAACTAACCAGCTATTTGTAGCAGTAAATAAAGTGCCTTGGAAATTACGCTTATTTCTACAAGATTCAAATCTTAAGGAATCATTAGATACTATGCATGACGGTGAGGAATACTATTTACAAGATTGCTCCTCATGTCATGGCGAAAAAAGAAATGGGTCATATAAAACTCTAGGTGAGTTGGAGCATGATATAGTGCCATCTCTTGTTGGCATTCAAAGCACGAGTGCTATAGATGTTCTAAAAGATTTTGAGGTATTTAAGACAAAACATAAAAAGGATTTTCTAGCTTATTCCAGTGATCGTCTCAAAGAAATTACTGAATATTTTCAACTCCAAGATGACCTTCTTTATAAAAATAAAAGCATTAAATTGCATTATTTATGGTCTATGTTTATAGACGAAAATGGGCTGCCCATTAACAAACCCCCGTATGGAGAAATTGTTGCTTATGATCTAGACACATTCAAAGTTAATTGGAAAATACCGGTTGGAGACTACGATCAATATAAAGGCAATCATCCAACAGGCCAGTTTATATATGGAGGTATGGCAACAACATCAGATGGAGTTCTGTTTGCAACTGGTGGACCTGATAAGTTTGTAAGAGCCTTTGATACTGATAATGGAAAATTAATTTGGGATTATAAGATGGAAGCTGCTGGAAGTTCACCACCGCTTGTATTCAAGCATAACAAGAACAATTATCTTGCAGTTGTATCCACTGGCGGCAAATTTGCAGGGTTCGATAAAAAGTCTTCTAATTTATACCTATTTAAGTTTTAAAAACACCTGAATAAACTTAATATAATGAACAAATATGATAAAACTTAAAATTGAAGAAATATATGTATACAGTAGAGTGCCTTTAAAAGGCATAGTTTAAATTTAATGCAGAAATCTACTCTTAATTTTCTATTTCACAAATAACCTCTTGGAAAAACAGTCTAACAGCCCTGAATTGCTTGATCAGACGGGAATTGTATTCATATCTGGTTCCGCCGGCGAGCTTGACTGGATACTACCTATATTGGATGATCTATTAGCTAAAAATTTTAATATAAAAATTATATTCTTGACAAGGCATGCCCGTGCTAGTGTTCATAAAAATCAAATGCTGGATGACTATATTACAAATCATAGCCTTCACCTTGATGTTTATAAATGCGGAGGATATTTTTTTGAAAAAATTGAAAACTTTAGCTACCTTCTTCATCGCGCATCTATCAAGTTAAATTTTGAAAAAATACAAATCATGAAGATTATTTACGGCTTAATAAATAAAGTTTTTAAAACACTTTATTTCATGCACCTTCCTCTTAAAAATCTTAATCTTAAAAATAAGAAATTTTTATTCTTTTCTGAGTATCCAAGTCTAAGAAGGCCCAGAGATTTATGGTTAAAAGAGGAGTTTGATAAAGCCATATTCTTTTACTTTCCTCATTCTCCTCATATTTATGCGGAAGACTTGAATATCAAGTATTCAATACCTAAATTCAAGAATTCTAGAAATAAGTACTTCCTGTTACTCGGACATCCTGCAGATTATTTTGTGATTAATGATCAAAGAGAATTAGCTAATCCAGAATTAGAGAAAGTATTTATTGGTCACCCTAAATATTCAAATCAATGGCTCTACGACCTCAGGGAGGAGTCTAAGTCCTTCCGTTCATCCTTGTTGAACAGGCAATCAATCAACATTCTTGTTTTAAGTAGAGGCAGTGGAAGCTACTTAGATGATCAATCTCAAGTTAACTTAGTGGAGACTTCAATTAAGGCTATTGATAAAAATTTTGATAATTACAATTTGTTTATTAAAAAACACCCTAGAGAAGGGAAGTCTCATTGGGATGAGATTGCAAACCAATATCCATCAATCACAGTTATTGATGATCATATTATGAAAATTGCAACTTCAGTTGATTTTGCTATTTCATTCTGGTCTTCAGGGGCAATGGATTGTCATACTATAGGCGTTCCTGTGATAGAGCTTTTTGATCCAAATAAAAATTCTAAACAGCAGGTCCCTATAGGCTCTGAATTTACTACAATATATCGTTTATTAGGCATAGTTTTGCCAGCTTGCAACTCAAAAGAATTAGAAAAGGCTATTTCTATTTTAAAAAGAAATAATTACTCACTAATTTCAGAAAACCCTCATCCATTCTATAATGAGTTAATGAGTTTATCTGATAATTGGAATGAAACAATTGAAAAGATTCTTGTCTGCCATAATTTAATAAAGCGCTAAAGTTTTGCAATGCATCAAATATGAGATAATACAATCAAAATTAATATTTTTTATCTTAAGCTCCGTAATTGTTTAAAATTTTAATGAAAAAGAATTTATGAAAAAAATTGACATAATTATTATAGGGTCTGGGCTATATGTTTGCGGCAAAGGAACAGATGGCTATGGAACTATTTTGCCTGCGATTTTTGAGTGGGCAAGATCTAACAAAAATATAGGAGGCATCCACTCTGTCTCAACGTCTGCTCAATCATCAAAAGAACTATTTCATAAAGCCAAACAGCTTGAGGTTAAAACTGGAGTCAAGCTCGATATAAGTTGCTACCCAGACAATGGATCACAAAAGCATAATGAGTATCTGCAAGTTTTGAAAAATTGTAAAAAACCTGCATGTGCAATTATTGCCGTACCAGATCATTTGCATTATCAGATCGCAAAAGATTGTCTCAAAGCTGGTTTGCATACTCTTGTAGTCAAGCCACTGACACCTACTTATTCTGAGGGGCAAGATTTAGTTGATTTGGCTAGGCAAAATAATCTTTATGGTGCGGTCGAGTTCCATAAACGCTGGGACAAATCGAATATAATTTTGCGTGACAGATTTAAATCTGGAGAGTTAGGTGCTCCGATAAATTGCTGGATTGAATACAGCCAAAGAAAATCAGTACCTATTTCATCTTTTAAAGATTGGGCATCTAAAACGAGTATTCTTCAATACCTTGGAGTTCATTATATTGATGTTATCAGATTTGTGACTTCAGCTTTACCAAGGCGAGTTATGGCAATTGGACAAAAAACTGAAATTATAAAAAATAACATTGATACCTATGATGCAATTCAATGCATTATTGAATGGGAAATGCCTGATGGAATTAAGTTCTCTGAAACCATATTAACTAGTTGGATTGATCAAGAGAACAGTTCAGCAATGTCAGATCAAAAAATTAAATTTATTGGCTCAAAAGGTCGCTATGAAGCTGATCAAAAAGAGCGTGGAATTAGGGTCAATACAGATGAACTTGGAGTTCAACATATAAATCCAGATTTTTGTATGCAATATGGAACCGATGATGGAAATATTCATTGGCGTGGCTATGGCATTGATAGCGTAAATACTTTCCTGGCCGATGTTCTTGAGTTAGAAGAAGGATTTAGCACACTACCAAATCTTGAAAGTGAAAGGCCAACTTTCAAAGAATCTCTTATTAGCACAATTGTCATTGAAGCCGCTCATGCGAGCCTTATGAATGGATCTAGCTGGAAAGATATTAAGATTTTAGAATAAATAAATTATTTAATGCATAATTATTAATACTCTCAATTAGATTAAAAAAATACTTAATATGAATATTTGCATGGTGCCGGTAAGAAAAGGATCTGTTAGGTTGGCAAAAAAAAACTATCTAAAAATTGGAGAACTTACCGTATTAGAACTTACTTTAAGGAAAGCTTTGATGAGTAAGGTTTTTGATCGCGTGGTAATCAATACTGATGACCCTGAATTAGAGGAAATCTCACGCAAATTAGGCGTAGATTTTTATTTGAGATCTAATGAGTTAGCAACATCAGCGGCAACGAGTGATCAGGTCGTTTTTGATTTTTTTGATCATCATGAAGGGGAAAAAGTTTTTTGGGTTAATACTGCAAGCCCCTTGCAAACAATAAGTGACATTAAGAATTTTGTAAAAGTTTCCAATGATGAAAACTGGAGCTCAGGTATTTCCTATAATCTTTCTCAAGTACATGCTATTTTTAATGAAAAGCCTCTCAATTTTAATTGGACAAATGGCTTTGCTAGAACCCAAGATCTAAAATATATTAAATGTTTTAATTATGCGATGATGGGTTGGAGTAGAAACATGATGGACATGCTTTCAAAAGGGCAGCTATTTAACGAAAATACATATTTGGTTAACTCTTCAAAGTGGAGTAGCTTTTTACTTAAGAGCAAGGAAGATTTGGAGCTTATAACTTCGCTTGCAACAGTAGCCCCTGACCAAGGCTAGGTGTCATAAAATATGAATAATTCAAAAGATTTAATTGGTATTGATAAAATTGAACATATGTTTGCCAACAACATAAGCTTTCATACAAATCAAAAAGATTTATATAAAAAAAATTTAAATTCAAGAATAAATACTAAAAAAATGTACGCTATTTATCCCTTTTTGCTTAAAAAAGTATATAAATTTATGCCAGATATCATTAAGGATATAGTTTTTTTAGGATGGGTTTCTCATAAAGCACCCTCAACCAAGCTATTTGCAAAAACAAAATATGATGAATGGAGGACTATCTTTGATATTAAAGTTTCTTCTCTTGTTATTCGCGCCTCTCCCATAAAGATTCAAAAAGAATTATTTGAAACATTTAGGATGGGTTTTTACGAAACTAATATTCAAAATTTGGCATTAATCGATGGATATATAGAAGATGTTCTAAATTATTCTAAGCCAGGCCATGCAGGCGCAAGACCTTACTTTAAAGATGGAAAAAATCAGCAAATTGAAGACTCTTTCTCTGCATACTTTACATTTTCTGAGGAGGATAATGAAGAGATACTCAACCTTATTACTAACTCTTTAAAAACTGATTTTAAATACTACTTGTCCGTACTAGCTGGATATCATTGCGAGTTCAAGGATATTTCATTTCAACTTGGCATTGTATTTGGAGAGAACTCAAATTCAGAAATGCATCAAGATACTTTCTCAAGTATTGCAAAGGGTTTTATATATCTTCAGGATATAGATGCAACAAATTCTCCCTTTGAATATCTTGAAGGCTCATATATTGATGCTGCCTTTAGATCCAAACAAACTAACAAGGCAGTTTTAAGTGAGGATTTTCATAGCTCAGGTTCTACAAGACTTAGAAATGGGGTATTAAGAGATGCAATTGAAAAATATAAACTCAAAACATTTACCGGACCAAAAGGAACCTTTGTTCTTGCAAATACCTCAGGCTATCATAGAAAAGGTGCACATAAATCTATAAAACCTAGAATTACTTTGAACTTTGAAATCCAGAGAAAAGGAGTATTTTCTAAATTAATAAGAAATCTACTGTCAGTTGCTAAGTATAAAATCTCAAGCATCTTAAACATTCATAACTAGTATTTTTTAATAATTCCTTCTAAGTTGTAACCAAAAAAATGATAAAAATTAAAGATATTCAAGTCACAGATATCAGAGTGCCTACCTCTGATACTTTGTTAGGCTCAGATCCATTTCATAAAAAACCAAATTACTCATGTGTTTATACAAAGATAAAACTAGATAACGGTATCGAAGGAAATTCTGTGTGCTTTACCTCAGGAGCAGGAAATGATTGGATAGCATATGGAGTAAAAGATATAGCAACATTGCTTGAAGACTACGACTTTTCTGAGTTCATGAATAATCCTGGCATTGTTTATAAGCTCATCAATGATCACCATCAACTTAGATGGTTGGCTGATGGGGTCAACAGAATGGCTCTTGGTTCAATTATAAATGCTCTTTGGGATGCTTGGGCTAAGTTTGAAAAAAAACCAATGTGGAAATTGCTTGTGGATATGCCCCCTGAAAAGATTGTGGATGCAATTGATTGGCGTTATCTGGAAGATGCATTAACTAGGGAAGAAGCATTACAGATTCTTAATGAAAAAATTGATGAGCATGATGAGCTCGAGAGATTAAAAATAAATCAAGGTCCCAAAGCATACTCAACAGCTGGTTGGTTAGGTTTATCAGATGAAGAAATAACTGAAACTATAAAAGCAATGCAGGCAAATGGATTTGATTCTTTTAAAATGAAAGTAGGACAAGATATTTTATTTGACAAAGAGAGACTTGGTTTTATAAGAAATATTATCGGAGACAATGCTCAATTGATGCTTGATTGCAACCAATTATGGGGAGTGGATGAAGCAATTGAATATATGAAGCATCTTATTGAATTTAAACCAATTTGGATCGAGGAGCCAACTGCTCGAGATGATGTTCAAGGACATATTAAAATTAATAATGCTTTAAGAGATTCTAATGTTAAAGTTGCTTCTGGTGAGCAAGTTCCTTCCACCGTTATTTTTAAACAATTGCTCAAATCTGGAGGAATTGATTTTTGTCAAATTGATGCCAGTCGGCTTGGCGGAGTAAATGATTTACTTGCTGTAATACTTATGGCTAAAAAGTACAATGTTCCTGTTTGCCCTCATGGTGGAGGTATTGGCTTATGCAATATGATTGTTCATTATGCGATTTGGGACCAAATTAAGGTAGCCAGTCACTCTGAAAATCAAGTTGTAGAGTATCTTGAATTTCTTCAAGACGGAGTTTTTAAATATCCAATTGAAGTAAAAAATGGTCACTATGTTACTCCTAGCAGATTTGGCTGGGGATTAGAGATGAATGAAGAATTTTTTGATGATCATACTTATCCGACTGGAAAGGTTTGGAAAGATAGAATAGCCTCAGGTAGCATAACTTTTTTACCTGAAGCCTGATTTGAACTTCTTATATTCCTAAATAAAGGTTTGAAATATGAAATATGATGTAGTGATTAGATGTAAAAATGAAATGGAGTGGTTACCAAGAGTAATTACGTCTTTAAAAAATCAAACTATTAAACCGACTAAAATTATTATAGTCGATAATGCTAGCAATGATGGCTCGCAAGAGTATGCATTGGAGCAAGATTGTCTACTAGTAAACTATAATCAGCCTAAAAATGCTGAATACAACTATAGTCGTGCACTAAATATTGGTATTCATGAAACATCTGAGAATGAAGTGCTAATTCTGTCAGCTCATTGCGAACTTGTAACCTCTCGGTCAGTTCAAAATCTTATTGAAACTCGCTACGCCTATGATGCTGGTGGAGTTTATGGAAGGCAAATACCTACATTAAATAGTAATCCAGTTGATACTAGAGATCTCTTAACAGTATTTGGTAGAGAGCGAATCGTCTTTACAACTCACCCCTTTTTTCATAATGCATTTTCATTGATAGATCGCTCAGCATGGGAGTTATGTCATTTTGATGAGAGTATTAATGGCATTGAAGATAGATTATGGGCACGAGAGCAAGCCTTAAAAGGTCGAAAAATAATTTATGATCCAGAGTCTATCGTGTATCACGAACATGGTCTGAATCAAAACTTATCTATGAATCGCGCGCTTCGTGTGTGCAAGCAATTAAAATATATACACAAGGATGATATATTTGATTGGCCTACTTTTGATCAAGAGGATCAATCACAGTAAGAACCTCTTAGATCACAATTATCCTATAAATATGATCAATATATTTCAGCATCAAAGCCCAAGAAACTCTTAAAATATATGAAATATCGACCTGAAATAGATGGATTAAGAGCACTAGCAGTTTTGCCTGTGATCTTTTTTCATGCAAATTTCAATCTTTTTCAAGGAGGATTTGTTGGTGTAGATATATTTTTTGTTATAAGTGGTTACTTAATAACAAGAGTAATATTTTCTGAAATTTTACAATCATCATTTAGCATTACAAGTTTCTATGAGAGAAGAGCTAGGCGAATACTTCCAGCACTTTTTACTATATCAATATTTACCACTTTCTTTTCATGGCATTTGCTGCCTCCTATTGAATTTAAGGACTATGGACAAAGCCTTGTCTCCGTTTCTGTATTTACTTCTAATTTTTTATTCTGGCTAGAAAGCGGTTATTTCGGTGCTGGTACTGACCTAAAACCTTTAATCCACACTTGGAGCTTAGGAGTTGAGGAGCAGTTTTATATTTTTTTCCCATTGCTTGCAGTATTAATATTCGCAATAAATAAAAAGTTCATTTTTCCTGTAATTTTTTTATTGTTCTTTATTAGCCTTTATCTTTCTCACATATACTCTTCTGCAGCAAATGAAATTTTTATCAGGGAGGCAGCATTTTTTTTATTACCAACAAGAGCTTGGGAACTTCTATTAGGAAGTATCTTATTTTTAACTTATCACAATAACTTGATAGTATCTAATAAGAGACTAAATAATTTCTTTAGTTTGCTAGGACTAGCATTAATCTCCTATTCAATCTTATTCTTTAGTGAGCACACGCCTTTTCCAAGCTTATTCTCTTTAGTTCCAACTGTTGGAGCGGCTCTTTTAATTGTATTTGCGGTAAAAGGCACCTTTGCTTACAATTTTCTAATACTTAGACCAATGATAATTGTTGGGCTAATCTCATATAGCGCATATTTATGGCATCAACCTATATTAGCTCTCTCTAGATATTATTTTGTTGGGGAGCTAAGCCCCATAAAGCTTCTTTTACTGATATCTTTGACCCTTTTTTTGGCTTATATTAGTTGGCATTTTATTGAGAAACCATTTAGAGATAAAAAAATAGTTTCAAGAAAAGGAGTTTTTATATTCTCTGTAATAGGAAGTTTACTTCTTGGAGCTATTGGACTAACCATACATCTTAATAATGGTTTTATGGAAAGATTTAATACCGATCAAATAAAGCTATTAAATTTTCACAAGTATGACCAAAGAGAAGAGCTTTATAGAAATAGGGTATGCTTTTTAAGAAATGATCAAAATGAAGATGAATTTAAAGATATTTGTAAGTCAGGTCCAATATTAATATGGGGTGACTCGCATGCAGCATCTTTAAGTTATGGAATGGGAGAGCTTACAAATATCTCTCAATTAACAGCAACAGGATGTCCTCCAGTAATTAATCATGCCTTAGAAATTTCAGGAAAAAATTACTGTCACAGCATTAATCAACACATCACTAAATTCATAGCTGATAGTCAACCTAGAGCGGTATTTATTAGCGCTAATTGGATAATGTATAAAAATAATTTATTTGATACTTCTTTGGCTCATATGCTTGAAAGCATTTCCAAGAATAATCCTACAATTAAGTTTTTTGTTCTTGGAGGCTTGCCACAGTGGCAACCATCGTTGCCAAGCAATATGTTGAGAGCGAATATATTACTTGATGGCAGAGAGACTTACCTTGAGAACCAATTACATGAAAAAGTTAGATCAAAAGATAAGACAATCGAAGAAATAGTTTCTCAAGCGCAAAAAGAGAATTTAAAATTTATTTCATTATTAGAAATGTTGTGTGAGTCTGGAAAGTGCCTTTCTCAAACAAATTACCCACAAATTGAGCCCATCGCTTTTGACTATGGCCATCTTACTGGATCAGGCTCAATTAAAGTTTCTTCATTACTTTTTCATAGTCTAAATCTTGAACACAATATATTCGAATAGAGTTATAATTGTTAAAATTTTTTGAAAATAACATGGAAAACTACAAAACAACTAAATCATATAGATCATTTATTAACAGTCCATACCGAAGTATTAAACATAAGTCTTATTTTGCTTGTTATGACATTTTATTGGAAGAATATATTGGGAAGGATATTACTTTTGTTGAAATAGGTGTTCTTGATGGAGGATCCCTATTTATGTGGAGGGATTTCTTCGGAGAAAATGCGAGGATTATTGGCATCGAAATTAATGAATCAGCGAAAGTATGGAGAGATCATGGGTTTGAGATATTTTTAGGAGGCCAAGGTGACCCGCACTTTTGGGAAAATTTTTATAACGAAGTTGGCTCTGTTGATGTAGTTCTGGACGACGGAGGT
>Ga0209533_1000912_pt1 | contig 27982 bp, 29 predicted proteins | sample COG_04_FD_184748 | JGI IMG/M metagenome (GOLD analysis project Ga0209533, IMG submission 184748) | Pelagic Microbial community sample from North Sea - COGITO 998_met_04 (SPAdes) (version 2) | ecosystem: Environmental > Aquatic > Marine > Neritic zone/Coastal water | place: Helgoland, sampling...
CCGAAGCATCAGGGTCTGGTACTTTTCAGTTTGCGTGTGGAGACGAATTCAGCCTCAAAGCATCTCCTGCAACTATTGCCCTCTCTGGTGCCACTGACGATGAGAAAAAGGCAGTGTGCTGCGAGGCAGATCCAGCTTAATAGGAGTATCAGAATAAAATTAAAAATAAATTATTTATCTTTACGTTTAAATATGTACATGTAAGATTGTTTTTCTGCCAGTTCAAATTGTTGGTCAAATGTTTTTCCAAGTTTGGATCGTTTGCACGTATCCCATGCTTTTTTGGCTTCTGTGTCTGAGAATGTGATGACACAGGCTTGATCTTGGAGATCACACTTGACTCTGCGCCATCCTTGATAGAGATATATTTTTTTGCAATGTTGGAATTCTTGTCCAAGAGCGAATTGGAATATTTTGTGTTTGAATTTGCCCATGTGATATTTGCAGTCATCGTCCTTCATAATAGTGGAATCAATGGGGTCTGTAAGCCAGTTGTCTTGCTGGTCTCTGGCATAAATAAACCACGTGCGCGTGACAAGTTGTCCCATTTATTCACTGGAAAATGTATTTAAGTAGTGTCATTCTCATCGATGGAAACGGAGTTTAAATTGTTGTGTTTGTGGGTGGTCTTGTTTCTAGTTTGGAATATAACATTGATCCGCGTGGATAATAAATATGACCTTCAGATTCGCGGCCATACGTCTGGGAATGTGATTCAGCAATTTGCAAGGTTGCAGGGCATTGCCGACGAAAAGGTGGTTCTTTATAAATATGATGGTCATGTTCGTAAGTATTCTCGCGATATATTATTGTCGGGTGGTCGTTGGTCTATTGGGGCGCGTCCTGTGTCTGGTGACCATATACACGCGGCTATTTCATTTTGGATCGGAGATGTTCCTCGTCAGTTTGCGGAGCATGACCGCCATCCCATTGATCCAATTCCCTACGAGACGAAGAAGCCATCAATGTGTCTTGCACCCGACAAGAATGCATATACAAAGTTATGGCCTCATGTGGGCGTGCATACGCATTGTGATGGTTTGATCCACGTTCATCCGTGGTCTGCACCCAAGAGTATTCGAAAGGAAGGTTTGGATGTCCAGCTTGGCCTTTGGTTTGATCAGGTAGGCATTCAGTATCGAGAAACCCCTTTAGTTTCTTTGGAATTTGCGGATGGTTTGCGTTTGGATGGAAATGCGACTCATCGTTGGTATGTGGCTGAAAAGAAATGTTTCAAGGATTCTGATGCAAAGATTTACTCGGAATATTTGGACCAAATTTGGTTGGGGCATGCGTATGCTAGTTATGTGGTTTGGTATGGTAAAATTGGTTCCGAAAGTCCTGGCGATATCGAGTCTCATATCGATTCCTTGAAAGTGGTTGGCGTGTATAGTTTTAACGAGTCTCCTTATCCGCAAGATTGTTTGTAATATTTTAGTGTCTTGGTCCTATAAAAGATTCATTTTATTCGATGTATGTACGATTCAGATGCAGTGTATTGGTTTGTATTTTCTTGTGTGTTTGTGAGAGCGATGTATTTTGTGGTGGATCAGTGGTTGGCCCGGACAAGGCCAGTGTATAATACTTTACCCACTTTCCGCCAGATGTATATACAAAAGAACATGGTAAAGTCTTTTTATTTGGCCATATTAACGATATATGCTTCTATGAAAGTAATATTGCCAATATATCAGCGTGGTTTCTGGGATACATATACGATTCATCGTTTAGCCGCCCTTTATGGTTCGAACGATTTTATGGGATTGGTGTGTGTGGACCAATTGCCAAAGACGACTCGTATTCATCATATAATATCGACAATATTGGTCTTTACTTCGTTATCGTTGGATTTCCAAGAATCGGACATTGGCCAGGCGATGTTGGTGTATACAATGGCGAGTGCGTCGGCTTATATTGTGAATTTGCACTTGGCAGTTCGTTTATTGTTCAAACGTGGTGAATTGGTGCGTCTGCGTTATGTTGCGGCGGCCATATACATGACCAGTTGTGGGTGTTCCTGGACTTGGCATTTGGTGTGGGCTTTTTCCCGTGCAAATTTTAATATATATCACGTGCTTTATTTTTTGTTATTGGGATGGATTGTCCGCGATGATATAATTTTGATGCAATGGCTGTCTAAATGATGATTCCTTTGACCTTTGTCAAGACAGTATTTATATGAAATAAATAAAAAATAATATGCTCCAACATAACATGACATTAGTCAGTGAAATGATAAATACAAATGAAGTTGCTATAAAACGAGAAAGGACGAGGGCGATTCGGTACGACAATATTCATGCAGGTGCTATTGTAATGGAGAAAGACCGAGCAAAAACTGCGGAACAACTACTAGATAAGCGCATTGCGTCTCTTTTCGATGTGATCAAATTGGAAAACATGTTATTGTTTGTCATTTTGCTTACAATCGTGTACATTTTTATATGTCGGAGATCTGCTAGGACACTGCGTTTTTAATAGAATAAATGATCTATTTAGTGTGTGTCACTCCGTGAAAAAATGAGAACTCTCCGCGCTGTGTTTGTAGGAGAGTCTGGCGTTGGCAAAACAACTTTATTAAGAAGAGCGTCTAAAGATTCTGGTCGTATTGTCCCTACTATTGGCGTGGACAATGCGTTATTTGATTACGGTGGTGTTTTTTTCCAATGTTGGGACACCTCTGGTCAGTCTCAGTTCAAGGCTGTGGCTCAGATGTTTATTGATAAATCTCGAGTGGCCATCTATATGTATGACGCTTCAAAGCCAGAGACATTCGTCTCTAAAGATGTGCCTGAGAATGCTATTATAATCGCGAATGTGTCTGAGCGTGGAACTTTCCCATTGTATAGAGAGCATTTACCGTTTAGCGACTCTAATCCACAGTCTGTCCAAGATATCTTGGAGCTGTTGAAGACGTATGCTATTGTAGAGCCCGGTATTTCAGAAGAAAATAGACCTGAATGTTGTTGTTGTTTCTAATTGTACATAAAAAAATTAAAATTTTAAATGATTTACTTGTATGTAATTGCATTCAACTGGGCCCCTTTGAATGCCGCGCGCCTCTACTTCTCTTCTTTGTCTGTTTTCGACAATGGTATAAAGTTCGTCATTTTTTCGTATCCATGACAAACAGCACGCGCATGCGACTTTCCATACTTTGTGTTGCGATACACAACAAAGAAACGGCATCGACATCATGGTTATGACCAGTTGAAACGGTGTCAATAATACATATATTACATTTGTCCAAAAATAGGTGCATTTTTCCTGTGGTGTTTCATATAGATGATATTCTGTATCGTCTGTGTCTGCTTGGTCATGACTTTTCATTGTTTCTACGATTCTGAGCTGAACTCGGATACTTTCTAAAGCTTCTCGTGCTTGTGCGTCTAGTCCGGTTTGTGTAATTTCTGTGGTTCTTGGATCTCCAGTCTCTGCAAAATCAAAGACATATTTTGCCGCCGATGTGATCCACCCCCATATTGTACTGTCGTTGACTTGCAAGGTATCGTTATTTCTTTGAATTTCTTCCCATAGTGGCGTTGCAATAGTGTATGCTTCCCTTTGTTTGACCAGAATTCTTATCAATTGATAAGCTTTTTGTTCCCAATCTCTTAGACAGCAGTACAGATGAATTTGATTATTCCTAAATCTATCTGCTAATATTTGCAAGGGTCTGCGTATATTATCGCTGTCCGTGATTTGAAGATTTCCGCAACAAAATACATTTCTAAAAAACCATGCTAGTTTTGAGGCGTGAATATTGGAAGCCCATGAACCAATAAATCTGCATAGGGACCATATCCAGAAAAAGCTGAGTAGTATCCAGTACGATATTGTGGCGGGTACCCATTGCGATTCGTCGTATTGTTCATCGTCTACGAACAATTCTGTAGATAACCCTTGGGATACGCTCATGGATGCCATAAGAGCAACTGAAAAAGCAAATATAGAGACGCAGAAGAATAGAAATATGGCGTTGTATCTGGCGTTTAGATCTTTGATGACTTCTGTATCTAAATATGGAACGGCTTTTTCTCTGGAGACTGCCAAAGGATATCTACCCGAAAGAAATTTTGCTTCTACAATATTCAAGCGAACAGAATAAAACACACCTTCTAGGACGGACATAAGACCGAAAATGGTACCTAGTAATGTTGCTGTGTTATGCATGGTTTTCTTCCACTCTGGTTGTCCTTCTACGTTCCCTAAGAGTTCTCCAGCATGTCCGACGGAGAACCCAACCACTAGTGTGGATACCAGAGTCATTTGATTGATCATTTGTTGGTAGTCATTTAGGACGACTCTCATCCGTTCTTCCAACTTTTCACGTATAGATAAAAACATTTTAATTTCATCATAGGACTTGCAAACCAAATTGTGCGAACTTTGAATGAGTTTTTCATCTCTTTGCGTTCTAATTTGGTTTGCAAATTGGCCTTGTTGACGAACGGCCGCTACGGGATCCATTGAAATATATTATAAGATGGTCGGTTATTTATAGTTCTTTTATTCTTCAACTATATGTTCATACGTTTGATTTCCCCATTTCATAATCAGTTCATTTGGGTTTACCTGTTTTCTCGGTATGAGCGGCCAATAATGTCCATTGTTATATAGATAAAATGTATGTGTGTATGTGGTCTTTTCGTCTGCCGGATATGGTAGAACTTCTCTAGCTGTAAAGGACCATACATCCATTTTGGGTCTGTATTTTCTTTTTTCGGCTTCATTCGGGAGGACTTCGGCGTCAATCCTGGACTGACATGTGAAAATAATAAACCGACAGTCCATTTCCTTTGCCAAGAATGCAGCCCAATTTTCCGACAAATTACTTGGGTTGATTAATTCATTGGTCAATATATTTTTGACGGGGGTGCCTGTTTTATCATCGATCGTCCAATCATCAGCGAAATCATCTTGCATTTGCCTGCCTATTCGTCTCAGATCTTCTTTTGTGTAGGGATATATTTGCAGTTCGTAGAATTTGATCAATAGATTTGCACTGTGTAACAGGCACCAACCGTCGCCGGGCACTCTTTTTGTCCAGAATTTGGAAAATACTTCAGCGACTTTTGAATTGAATATATCAACACCGAACCGGGTTCCATCTTTTAACATTTCTATGGATGCCAATTTAAATTTTTTGGGTCTTTTTTGCCTCGCAACAGACCCTTTATCGGTCATTGGTTCACTAAGATCGACCGCCGATGATTTCGATTCTGCCGATGCGTCTGCCGATGCGTCTGCCGATGAACTAAGATCGACCGCCGATGCGTCTGTCGATGAACTAAGATCGATCGCTGCTGAGGATGACGAGGATGGTTCGACAGATACCCTCAATGTCAGTGTTCCAGCATTGACAGTCCTTTTCTTAAATTTATTTGTATGTTTGATACGATAGGTTATTCTAACGGTTTTGGCATCGATCTGTTCGACAACGTTGACTTTTGCCTTTGCTCCCGGCGTCCTCTCCCAAAAAACTTTATCACCCGGTTGAAACATTTGATTTATATATGTTAGTGTTCCAGCATTGACAGTCCTTTTCTTAAATTTATTTGTATGTTTGATACGATATGTAATGATAACGGTTTCGGCATCGATCTGTTCGACAACGTTGACTTTTGCCTTTGCTCCCGGCGTCCTCTCCCAAAAAACTTTATCACCCGGTTGAAACATTTGATTTATATTTACCAATTAAATACTGACTTTTTGCTCAAATCCACCGCGACATTACCTAATACAATATAAACAGGTTTTTTTATACAACTGTATGTTTCTAGTCCCTCTGTGGGGTATATTCATTATGGTAGTTATACTAGCTATGTCAATGAATCATGAGGACGAATGGGCAAAAAAAACCACGTGCATTCTGATTATTTTGATGTTGTTTCCTCTTTTAAATATGACATTCACGTTTTCCTTATTGTATTTATCGCCTCAGGGCTCTCTAGAGCCCAGTAAAGTAGGGAATCTTGCCTCGAAAATGCTCGAGTGTGCGTCTGAACGTCTTCCAACGTTATCCTTGCATTTTTCCAAGATTGGGGATTGTTTACATGATGTAAATACATATTCAGTGCGTCCTGGTCGTCTGCCGTATATGGGTTCTCGGGGCGGTCTGCCGCAAGCTTTTGTTATACCAAGACTAGATAAAAAATCTGTGTTTGTGACAAAATATTATAAAGAATCTACTCTTTTGGAAAAGTCATTGATTATGATTCACGAATGTGCGCATATTGGGCTTGGGGCCCATGATTATGCATATCGCTGGGAACCACATTTCAATAACCTTACACGGGAAGAACAATACAATAATGCGGATTCATTTATGGATTTGGTATTGACTTATTGTGCTCATTTATCTAAATATACGTCTTTTCGGGGCGCCGGGCATAATAAAAGGGTGTTTGGTGAACATTGGTGACCGCTCCCTTATCTGAATCTCCGACGTTTCGTGGGGGCTCTACGAGGACTTGCTTGGCGGTTGAAATATCTTTCGCGTGGACTTTGCTTTTTGCCGGGCCACTCTGGCACATCAGAGGGGTGTTCGGAAAACATTGGTGACATTGGGCGCTTGCGATCCGTCCTCTTGCGTTCTGCTCTCTCATACCGTATTTCCGGAGATTGTCTTCGTCTCTGTTGTGGTCGTCGTTGGCCCCGGCTTTTGTCAAACTGTAAGTTCATGCTTTGTTGTCGCCGTGAAAACAGGGGAGACATTGGTCGTTTCTCTCGTACGGGAGACATGTGTCTGGCATTTCTTGGGGGTCTTTGTCCCGACGAGCGTCTGGCATTTCTTGGGGGTCTTTGTCTTGACGAGCGTCTGTCTCCTTCTCTCTTTTTGGAGATTTTTGGTGTCCATTCTTCCCACCATTTCATTTTCTTTTGACGGTAGCGGCTTTTGGGCCTTTCGAGTTCTCTAACGACTTTTTTGGCAATATCGAGTTCAGATTTTCGGCATTTGTCGATCACGTCGTTGGTGAAATCGTCCTTATAGCCACATCCATATTCTAGAATATTTTCAATGCATCCAACAAAGGAATCAAATTCGTCCGAGTCTTTGGGAATACCAACATCAATTGCAAGATCTTCGACAGACATTTATCTATAAAGATTCCGGTTTATATACGCAAAACTAGCGGACCCAAGTCGGTATTTTCGGATCTGGTATATTTCCTAATAGTTGTAATCGTTGGATTTCCTTTTTTAGAGCAATGTTTTCGTGGTAAAGTTGCAAGCAAATGTTCGCTATTTTTTTAGTGGTTATCGGCGGCGCGGGAACCCGGCAGATACTCGGCGGGACGCACGCCAAAGTTAAACTGTCTTCTTGCTTCGTAGATAATTGTAAGTTTTGTAAAGAATAAATAATGTCTTCCATTTTGTTATGTGTCAGTGTCTTTTATACTATATACTAATCAAACGCGCGGGCAATACTCTACAATGATGCATTCGGAGAGATTTGCTTCGGATTGAACGGATTTATGTACACAACTCTTTTTAGTTTCGGTGCTTTTGTCTGATTTTGAAGAGGTTTTTTTAGTTTGTGTGCTTTTATCTTTGTTTTGTGTTTTTTTTGATAAATACAACCCACCAATAACTATAAAAATAAAAATGATTTGTGTGTTTGTCATATTGTATTATAATATTCTATTTTATACGGGCCCAACGATAATTTCCGCAAATGCACTTGGATCTATATATTTTCGAATGGTTTGGTTCACAAAATCCACAGTCAGTTCGGAAACCATTTTATCAAATTTTTGTAGTTCTTGTACAGCATCTTTTCCGTCAAGAATATGCTTCAAAAGGGTGGAACCCAATTGATCGACGTCATCCATGGCTATTTTTCGACTACCAACCATTCGTGAACAAGCATTCTCCAATTCCCTTGGCGTAATGCCGGAAGTTTTCCATTCTTGTATGAGTTCTCTCGTTGTGGCCATTCCTTCTTCTAAAGAGGCAGGGCTAAATGTGCCCTGAACACAGAATATAGGGTCTGTTGCTTTGGATACCGTTTGTATCATGGCGTAGATCCCATAAGTGCCCAGACCGCGCTGTTCTCGAACGGTATGCATCAGCCTGCCGGTCATTCCGCCGCCAAGTACTTCTGCGGCGGCCTTTAATGCCACGCGTTCTTCCAGTGTCAAAGAGTTTTTAACTGTCTGGCCAATCATGATGGATGCCGAGCCAAATCCTGGCAATTTTTGATGTATTTCCGTTGCTTTTCTGGGCAAAGAAGTCCATTCGAGAGTAGTCTTTGGTGGTGTACCTGTGGAATTAAATATTTTGCCCAATTCTGCCGCAACTTTGGTTGTGGGTGCGATCATGGTTACATACGTCGAACCACTACTCGTCAATTGATTGTGAAATTCTTCGAGTTCTGACATACTTATTTCTTTAATGCGTTGAACTCTGGCTTCCAAAGGGACATTATATTGTGTTTTTTCGAACAGTGATTGGATGAAATGTTTTTTAACTTGATAAGATTGGTCTGTGCGTCTTGACAATAACTCCGAGATCAAATGTCTTTTATGTAGTTCTACATTGTCTCCGTCAAAATTGGAATTATGCCATTCTTGGACGATGGCGCTGCCCGTTTCTAACACGTTGTCCGATGGCAATGCCATATTCATATGTATAAACTCATGATCGTGCATGAAATTTCTTTCGGCATGCAATGCCATTAATTTGGAACTAATGTCCCTGGATACATCTGGTTCGCGCAATGCCGAGACCAAGAGCGAGGCTTTATCATGGTCCGCCGGTGAAAACCGTGCCGATAGTGTGGTACGAACATATTTTGCTCGTGGTGTATGGATGAGGTTTGTAACAGGTCCGATACGTCGCAATTTCCATTCACTGTTTTGTTGATTTACCATAATATCCACAACAGAGGGCGAAATATTTTCCGCCTTTGACTCTATGTTGGTTGCAGCAGAACTATGAAGGGGTTCTTTCGTCGGTATGACGTGCGTCACTGTCATGTTATGAGATTTAAAAATGGTGGCGGCCGTCATAGCGATATCATTGGGCGTAATCGTTTCTAGTGCATCTTTTCGGGCCTGAAAATCTTTCCAATTACCAATGGAAACACCCCGGCCCAATTCCGCCATGAGATCTTGTACGGATTCTGTGCTCCGGTTCCATTCATCGAGCATTACATTTTTGACGTTATTTAGTTCCGAGGTCAAAACGGGATGCGTTTCAAAGGTTTCTAGTGTATTGAGCATTTTTTGTTGCACTTCTAGACGGCTTTCCGGGCTCGTGGTCTCCTGCGTGCCATGAAAAAACCATAAATACGGGTCTAGCTGTCTTGGAGAATACGTCGAAACATCATGCAGTGTATTGTCCATAATCAAAGATTTTGCACGGCCTTCTCCATTGTGGTACAATAACTTTGAGATGCATTTCAAAACTACGGATTCTTTTTTGGAGGCGGCTGGAGCTCTAAATGCCATACATGTCATTGGACACGGTGCCGGCAACATTAGTTCCACATAACGCATGCCCAATTGTGCCGGCTCTTGCGTTAGGACTCTTTCGCCTTGTTCACCCGCCGGTATCCCTCCAAAATGTGTATCCACATGTTTGAGAATGGTTTCTGGATGCATTGCGCCGACGAATATGAGGGTGGTATTACTGGGCACATAGTATTTGGCTCTGAAATGTTCCATATCTGCTGCGGACGTTCTTTGGACATCGGTCATCGTTCCTATGGTGGAATGATGATACGGATGTTCTAGAATGGCGACGGCTCCAGTCGTTCTAAACATTTTATTTCCAGCTCTCTCGCCTCTTTCGAGTTCATTGAGGACTGCTTTCATTTCTACGGGAACCTTTTCAGCGGGGACGGCCGCCGTTTGAAATCTTTCGGCATCAATTTGAATCGTTTCCTCGGTTTGTTCTGGGAGATGTACTACATAGAAACGCGTCGAATCCATGTTTGTTTCGGCGTTGATGACATCGCCTTTGGACGCAAGTGACCAGATCTTTCCGTTTTGAATGCGAAAAGACATGTGTTCGATAAAGTGGGCGGCGCCCATGGGTGTGGTGGCGGCTTCGTCTTTGGAACCGGCTTTGACTGCGCGCATGTAAGCGGTGACTGAAGAACCAGGGACTGGACATAAAAGAACAGTTAGATTATTATTTTGATGTTGATAAGAATAAACGGTATTTTGTTGTAGAGTTGCGGAGGGTCCGGGTCGCCACATATTTATATATATTGTTTAAGGTTTATACTCTAAAAATGTAAGTCTTGATCTATAAGTCTTCTGCGACATGGCAAAACAATGGCATAGCGACATTCAACGCAAATAATTGTTTGTACAAATAATGAAAAGCTTGAAGTACAGAATACCTTTCATGGGCTTGAAATTGTGCTACTGACCGCCCGCCTTTTATAGAAATGAGCCCAGCCATATACACATGATACAGTAGTTGTTGGTTGCTCCGAATGGTAGAATATTGTTCTGTCGCTTCCATGACGACGTTCAATTGTTCCATGATGGTCCTAAAGGTGTCCACGGGTATTTTGCGCCAGACCTTTTGTTGTTCATGTTCTGTGAAAAGATAACACAACATTTGCCAAAACTGTGTATGGTTTTGATGAAACGTTGGATTTTCAATGGCTTCCGTTACATTTTCGGGTGTGATCGTTTTAGCAGTTGCCATCTTTTATTCTTTTATTTTTTTTTGTTTTATATTCAAAAAACGAATATTCCTTACATGTGATTGGCGAGCCATTCAAATCCGATCCTTGCTCGTTGGTTTTGAGTGGCCGAACATTCGATGACATACCAGTCCGAACTTTTGATTACATTTAGAGCCAGTCGTTCTGTGATTATTTCTTTATTTACCGCATACGGCAAATCTTGTTTATTCGCCAATACAACCAATGGTTTGCCGACATTTTCTTTGTGAGACATGACCGCATGCAATTCTGATTTTGCCTGTTCGAATCGATCTTGATCATTGCTGTCCACGACAAAAACAATACCCGAACTCTGTTGATAGTAATGGGGCCATAAAGCGCGAATCTTATCTTGGCCACCCAAATCAAACATCTTTATATTAAGATTTCCGACTTCTATCTGTTCCACATTGAAACCAATCGTGGGCACAGTGTAGTTGATGGCTTCGCCCAGTTGCAAGGAATATAGAATGGCCGTTTTGCCGGCGGCATCTAGTCCCAAGATTAGAAGAGCCGTATCTCGATGAAAGGATTTCCAAATCCAATCCAAAGACTCGAATACTGAACCTACAGAGAGTCCTGAAAAATCAGAGCCCATATACTACTCTGTATGCAACATAAATACCCATTTTTAGAATTTGTAAAAACACTTTTTGCGTTTTTGATTAATAAAATACAGTATATAAGTCGCGCGATTTTTGTATACAAAAAATGGCCTCTTTTGAAGATTCAACCGTACTCAACTCTGTAGGAAATGGAAACGCAAACCACCAACTCCAACCGTTCTTCGGATCGGTGGAGCCGCAGTACCAAAAGATGCTCGCTGAAGATAAATTCGCCCACGAGACGTTCAACCTCCCTAAGGCTTATGAGGGCAAAAACAAGCACCTCGAGACAGTCCTAGACTATCTCATTACTGAGGAAGACGCCTGGTACACATCCACGGTTCTCCCCTGGGTTTTGACCGACGATTTATCCGTTAAGTGGGATATTTTTCGTTTTAACAAGACACTTATGGATTTGGAACCGCATCAAGGTGTCCCAAGATATGTGACTGCAGAGCGTGAAAGTAGGTCAGATCGATTGGTACGAAGAGGTCTCGCGTTCATTATTGAACACGGATTTTATAAGAGTGATCAGGGACGTCAGCATTACCTGATGAATCTTAGACAGATTGTCGATTCAGTGAATGAGACCGCCTACCACGGCGTCATTCACGCACTCTTGGCCAGCAAGAACCACTACAAGGAGTGGGAGCGTCAGCACGGCTCTGTTGTGACTCGTGCAGGACAGCTTTTGCGCGCCCAGCGCCGCCGATGGGCTGTCGTACAGAAGCAGGAACGCGGTCTCTACCTATTAGATGCCGAGCTCAAGGATCAGATGAAGTACGAGGGAGTCAGTCCTGATGTCTGGATCCTCCCATCAAAGATGTCGATTTACGTGACCATGGTACCGTCAGCAGAAGTCGAGTTTTATCGCAAGGGCGCTGGTGCCGCCGCCAACCTCGAAAAGGGCCCTGCAAACCTCTTGACCTTCCGTGGTAGCAAGGTGTTCGAAACCAGACCGTTTGATATTGATTTCATCGGTGAGCCGCGCGATTTGCTTGTCCGTGAGCGCCAGATTGGTGAGTACTACGAGTTCCCCAATGCCGACGAAGTTGGCGGCGATGAAAACCGTGATATCTTCATCTACTCGATGGACGACGACGATTTCGTACGCATCCGTTATTCGGAAGCCAAGGCCGAGGCCGTTGAGAACGCCAAAGCTGCCGGCATCGCCACCTCTGGAAAGGGAACTGTGCTTCTATTGCGTCCATTCATGACGTACAACATGGCGTCAGCCATCCTCATGAAAGGCGGACTTGACACCGGATTTACCGCACACGGCCACCACGACTTTATGTTGACCGATGATGTGATCCACAAGGTCCACATCGGACATTACACCTTTTATCACAAATCGATTGTCAAACAGCCAAAGAACCTAATGATTGCCGAAGATATCTTCGCTTCATCATATGTGAGCGGCGAAGGCACTAATCTGTTCAAGGGTGTGGGTGACGATAAGAATGCACCGGCCGATGGTTCATTCCCCACCGAGTTGGCACAGGACCGTTTCACTGGTGATTTGATTGCCCTTTGGATCCCCGAAGGCAGATACAAAATCAACAACCCGCTCGATATTACCGGACACTACAGTGCCCAGACCCTCGACATCCAAAACTCCACTCTCGACAACTCACAGGAACATTACCCAAATTCCGCCGCATATGCCGATGCCCTCGGATTTGATCGTCTCCAGAACTATGGTTCCCAAGACCAATTCCTTTCACCGGTCCGTCACCTTAACACGGTCTGTTTCAGAGGCCATCAACTCTCCTACGATTCCAAAAAGGGTACCTACTCCAAAATCACCCTAAACACCGGACATTGGGGCCCTAACGTGTACCCTGGCTGTAGATCCGTTAGAAATGGCGAGAACGCCTTCCTCAAGGACATGGAGTACGAAAAGGCACGCACTGCGGGCCAACTCGGGCTTTAATAAATCATATTTTTAAATCATATTCTAAAATTAAATAAAGTATAAAGTATAAATTGTTTCATTTCATGAATGGGTCTATGTGTATCTATATTGCCTGTAGAAGAGATTGCGCGAGATAAAGTCTCGTTTTGGCGCCTAACGTCTCGTAGAAAAGAACCGACGATACCAGAATTGGCCATAATGATCTCGGACGTTCCAAAGAAAATTCGCCCTCAAGTGGCACAACGCATTATCGAGATGACCTCAACTCGTAATGAGACCAATCCGTTAGCGTAAGATTATGACTTAATCCCTTTAATACCTTCAGTTCGTGCTCTCGTTCGGAGGAACTGTCAAACAAATCGGCGAAAAAATTGCGTGGCGCCTTTCGCGGATATCCGGGATGTACCATCCACTCTATTGTACCAAATGCCCCAGCCAATGTTTCGAAAAATCTTTCATGGTTCATATCTTTGCCCATTAATCCAAGGCCGATAAAACACTCTGGGGCGCGAATTCCTTCCTTACGATACACGAGTCGGGCCCGGAGACACGTTGGAAACCGACTCTCGTATCTAGCTTTCCTTTCGGCGGGCAACCACGCATAATTTTCCACATCTTCGTCGGGGATTCGAACGGAAAGGACACCGTATTCCTTGAAAATGGGGGCGAGAAGATCCGGCATTCCCGGAAAAATATGTACATGTTGATGACCGTCCACATGCTTGGGATATGATCCCGTCAATGTCTTGAAGCGCTCCATCTGTGCAGACGTCTCGTCGTGAATCGCGTCTGCATAGTCCACCACACTATGACTAATCAATTTCCAAAATTCACACTTGTAATACAGAAGATTAGTGTCGGTTGTAATTGCAGACGGTCCAGTCAAAGATTGACCTTCGGTTAGATTCAGGTGCAGGCCAAGACAAAGACCAACTTCCTTTGCTTTTTTTGCGGCCGGTTCCGCAGAAGGCCCATTCACGATCAAAGAAGCCGCCGTTATGGCTTTACATTCAAATGCATGAAATATGCCAGCATCTCTTTCGGAAGAATAGCCGAGATCATCTGCATTGATTATAAGAGACATGTGGTTCATAGAATAATTTGATATTAAATACTAATTCTTAATTTTTTTTTATACTATGGGCGGTCCATACGAATCAAACCATTTTAGACTTTCATCAATATCTAAATAGCCAAGATTTCCAGGGTCTGCCCATTTGATGGTAAGTGCTTCGTTTTTGCAAATAATTTTTCGTAATCCAATACATTTCTTCAAATGCTCGCGTGTCGTGTCGCCTATTGGTGGACCGGATGCATCAGACTTGATTTTATCAATAGCCCTTTCCAATTCTGCGCGGAAAATTTCCCCCCAAGCATACTGATGTTGAAACAATGAGGCGAGTACAAATATCTTCGAATCGTCGTTCCAATGACCCAATGTTTCAGCTGCCGAAGCGATGCCCCTATACATTAATGTCGCAGCGCCTACCATTAGAACTTTTTGATCCCCTTTACTGACATTATTGTCTATAAGTGTCTTCACTCCGCTGACACCTGCCACAATACCGCCCGCATTAGCTGCTACCGTTGCTGCCGCCGTTGCGCCGGCTGCACCTATCGATGCAGCGGCCGACGATGCCATACCCATTCCGGCTTGTATAGCCACAGAAGCGCCTCCCGTAGCAACAGCAAGTCCGATGCCGGCCGCGATGGTGAGAGCTGCTCCCCACCAATATAAATTATTGAGACGATCTTCCGCGAGGCGATCGTCGGTAAATTGTTCAACCGCTTGTTCAAGTTTTCTGTAGGCTTGCTCCAGATTTTCTTTTTTCAAGTCAAAAGAACCGTCTAATCTGCTATTTATGGCCGTTTTTCCAGATTGGCCTCCGAAGCCACCTTTTTTTGCGTGTGCATGGTCGCTTTGGTCTTTTTGAAAATCAAACAACGGAAGTTCCAAGTCTAATTTGTCCATCATAGTTTTACGGTTCTTTAAATATTCAACTGTTTTTCCGGCAGGATCTGTTTCCTTATCAAACGCCGCTTCGCCACCGGGCACCGTCTGTGAAGCGATAAAATTCTGAATAACTTTATTTTTTTCTGTTTCAAAATTGGGAGACCAGGGAAAGACCGCATCTTTATCTTTCCATTCGAATTCCGTACTACCTTCCTTTTGAACCAATTGTTTTGTAGAAGCCAATTCGTTCAAAATCATGAGTGCATAGTAGGGCATATTAAAGTTCATGGTTTCCCAAGCATAGTTGACGTATTGCTTTCCATCTCCCAATAGTCCGCCGTCTTTAATGACTAATTTGCCGGCCGTTAAGCAACTTTTATTGCTTTCCATAAGGACGTGATATAGTTTTTTGAGCCGGGCAAATGTTGAATTCGCTTTGACCATCGCATTAAAATTTTTGGTGCCTGTTTGTGTCAATCCCACGATGATAAGACCCTGTAATTTTTCCTCGTCCAACCCTATGGTTTCCATCATATGTCCAAGTCCCGGGACTTTCATTAAAAGGTTCGTAATACCCGCAAATGCCCCATTTATATATAAAGCAGTACCGCCAAGAGCAGTCATCAGAAAACTATCGCCTTCTCCGCCACACATCTCTTGTAAGACAGCAAAAAATTGCATAAATTTGCGTTTTGCTTTTTCTGCAGCTCTTTTTGTTTCGTCCTCCTCAATTGTTTTTTGTTCTTCTTCATCAATAGAATACCATTGGCCCAGGTCGTTCATTTTTTTGAGATTGCCGTCGTCTCCAGTTTTCACAACTGAGAAATTACGGCTTTTTGCAGCTGTCTTTATGCATATTTTTTCTTTGTATTTAATGGCAAGGCTCAATAAAGCTTCTTGCACCATCGGAGACCTCAAAACAAGGCCAATGACCTTGTAAAGCAAGACACCTCCAACGCGGATCATTTCTCCCATAGTTGCAAACACTTTTGAGGCGCCGTATGCCGCAAAAGCGGCGCCTAATCCTCCTGCAGCGGCGCCAATTGCCGTGCCTACTGGACCGCCAAAAAAAGTCCCAGCCGCTCCACCAGCAGCTGCACCAGCGGCAACTCCGCCTGCTTTGGCAGCATCAACCCATGCCCATTTTTTTTTCTCTGCTTCGGACAATTCCTGTTCTTCATCGCCGGAGTCGTCCACTTTGACATTACATACATTGAACAATTTTTTGACCCATAGGTCCACTTGTAAAATCATCAAATTCATATAATAATCCACAAAACTATAGCGAGGATCAGCATTGTCATACATCTCTTGCTGTTTCTTTTTGTAGGCATCCACACGTCGCTGAGCTTGCTGCCATGTACCCACCCAATTCAACCACCATGGATTATTTTTTTCTTCCTCTGTCAATTCCAAAATATCAGCAATTTGGTCAATATATTGGGTACAAATGCCAGAATAATTTTTCCACTTGATATCGCGTTTTTTGTTGACCGCATACCAGTTGGCACCATAATACGCCATATAGTCTTTGGGACATGCACTACACACAGGTTTCTTATTTTTTCCAATCAAACGTATGTTCAAATGCTCCATTGACTGAGCGGTATGCCCCAACAAACTTGGCATAAAGCCGCCAGAAGCACCCCATTCGGAAAACGACCAATGAATGGTCTCTTTGCTGAACATACTTTTCAAATGAGATTCCTGTCTCTTGCAAACCCATTCATAAACGGCCAGACATCTGTTTTCTTCGGAATCTGACCAGTCAATGGTCAATGACGGAAGTTCGTACGAATGGATCATGACGGTCCCTAAAAATAACATAAACACTGCCTTTGACTTCTCGGTGAAATCAAGACCTTGAGTCCAATCAGGGCCTTTTATTGTAGCCTTTGTATCGGTCATATACGCGTTGTCTTTCAGTTCCTTTTCACCCGTTTCCTCAAACGGTTTATCCAAATCTTCAGGATAAAGGCTCTCTGTAATCATCCGAACATATTTAAGAAGTTTGTTGTCAAGTATATGCACATTTTCACTGTTCAAAAGGTAATAATAACATAAAAACGGATGTGCTGGAACGCATTTATAATCTTTATTGTGGACAGAATGCTCTGCACCCCATTTCGTCGAGAGTTTATGGTGAAATTCTTCGTAACTATGTTCGGGCCATGTTCCATCCCATGTTCCATTTTTTTTTGGAAGCTTATATTTTCTTTTTCTGAAAAAAAAAGTGGAACCTAGAATGGGAAGCTTATATTTTCCTTCAATTAACAATGGACTAGAATTCCAAACCATCAACATAAACGAGGCCGAGAGCATATCACCATCATCAAACGCTTCCATATTTTCTTTAGTACCACGCGCTTCAATCGCGGCCCTTTTTAGCGGATTGCCGTCAAATAATGGCGGGTAGTAATCTTCCGTGGCTGACAGCGAATAACCGTTATAATCTTGCTTTTCGCACGCATTCTTGTCATTGTACCCTTTTATTTCACACAATTGATCAAATTTGGCAAGCTTGGCGCAATTGATGATCCATCGGGAAATTTCTGAATCACCTTCAATGGCATCCATTTTCGCAATTATATCCGTATTATTGGCGCTCCTATCTGAGTTGGGGGTGGTGGTCATTTCTAGTGTGTCAATAGTTGCTAATTCTTGCATTAACTTATTCACGCCAACCACTTCGTCTTGATTCTCAATGATATTTACTTTTTCTTTTTCTTCTGCTTCTGCTTCTTTACCTTCCAACTTCTCAAAGTGTTTTGCGCGGACCTGTTCATATTTTTTCTCGTTCGCTTTCAAATTTTCTTCCGCATTGTTCTCCAATTCATTCATGGCCTGTTTTGACAAAGCTTGTTCAGAAGGTTGAAAGACAAACTCACGAGGAACCATCATCCGGAATCTAGGCTGTTTGTTCTTTTTTTTATCTTTAATCAACAACATATTATTTTTTAGTTACTCTCTTATATAATGTATTTTTGTCCGGTAGATCTCTGTCCATTTTTTCTTTTATGCAATCTGATATACACCTCTCATATCGCCCAACCGGAATCGCCTTGGTTATCCACCAATAAGATGCACATTTGCCCTTGCACTCTTCTCTCCACATTTCCTTCAATCCTTTTGATGGTTTCAACATTTGTAAAAGACAACCGACTTATTTATACTGTCCAACAAAAACAACTATATAACTCAACAACCCCAAAGAAATGAGATCCACTTTATTCATTCTCCCAATATTCGCCGCGCACGCCGCATCAATGACATGTGGTGATATCAAAGCCATTTGGAAAAATAACGGCTGCTGTGGTGCAGAACTATCCAAAGAAACGTGCCTACAAGCCATTACCAAAACAGAAATAGAAGAAATGACCGCACAATCGAATGTCTTTGAAACGTTGACATGTGCCGGAGACATGGAAATCAAAGGCAAAGTTCAAGTAGATGGCGAATTGGAACTCTGCAGCGATATAATCCCATGTCCATCCGAACGCAGACGCCTCGGTGATTCGATCCCACATAAAATAAACCTATTTGCCAAGATTCAAGAATTAGAGGATAGGATCACAGCCCTAGAATCAAAGATATCAACCTAAAACTCCTATATAAGGGATGCGCCCATTCGACATAATGGCTGACCGTCCCACATTTGATTACAATGGAAATCCAGTTAGGGCCGCCGGTATTCTCGTGTATACCTTTCGCGGACATCAGACAGTGAGTTTGTTCCGAAATATCAAGGGGCGATTTGAGGACATTGGTGGTAAAACGGATCCGGGTGACGCGAATGAGGTGGAGACGGCTGTCCGCGAATGTGTAGAAGAAACAGACGGCAAATTGTTCGATGCCAGACACTCACGCGAAGAATGCGCGAATATTTTGAGAGAATTGATCAACACGGATTGCCAGACAGAATACAATAAAAGATCCAAGTATTTATTGTTCAAGTTGTCTGTTCATCCGGACATTTTGAAACAGCCTATGAAAAGGTTTGGACTCAAAGAGCAGACAGATTGGGGGGAATTGGATCATTATTATCAGTGGAAAGTTGGCGCGCCGTGGAAGAGACACCCTAGACTATTTGGAATGAAACTATAATTATGTACATTTTTTTTAATTTTTATCGATGGGCACCTATATTAGAGAAAGAAAAGAATCCAAATATAATGTGTGTGGATATTGTCACAGAATAGTCAATCGCCGCCATGTTAAACCTTCTTCCGTTTGATTCTAGCACCAATGACAAAGCCATAAATATGAAAAACCAAAGAACTGTGGCTATCTTTTGATATATTTTATCATACCAGCGTAGAGAACACCATACCATAGATATAATCGAATTCGTCATAATGGAAAAGGTGAGAACGCTTCCACAATCAGAGGGATACAGATGTATATGATGATTGAGGAAAATTGCATGCACAGCCGACATCATCATACCACAAGTAATAAACGCGAGTGGACTTAATTTTAATGGTCTTTCGAATTCAATAGTGTCGAATTCAATAGTGTATGGTTCGTGACATATTTCACAGTTTTTTCGTTTACTTATAAGAATCCATTTTTTAATGCATTCTTCGTGGACAAGTCCGGCAGAACCCGTACATCCACAAACAGAGATCAACTCTCCATCTTCATAACATATCCGACAAGCCATTCATTACAAGACATTTGGCTATATAGTTTTTTTTAGTCAATTATATGTTACGATTCTCGCACACGTGTTCCGCAGATGTCCGCGGTGTTTACAATTGCCACAGACACGCTTTGCCTTTAATTTTGCATGGTGGCGGCGGGTCCTTGCGCCGCTACGACACCCACACTCGCGAACATGCACCAAACATTTTCGAAGCTCATGGCCGCGGCGACCACACCAACCACAACGCTTATTATAGGTTCGACGGCGGCGCCGAAGACGCGATGAAAGCGCCGGCGGCATAAGACCGCTCACGGACACGGGGATGCCCGCGCGTCTGATGCGCCGAGGCATGACCGCGCGTATTGGACCCGGATGGGATATAAACAATGTGTGTCGAGATCTTTGTACTGATGAACTGGAAACCGGTCGTCGTGGTGCGTTCTCTTTTGGTTTAAACGGATCACCTATTTTAAACCCGATTTTCAATATGTCTTTCTTGCAGAATTGATGACCACAAGGAATCACGACCATGTGCGGATCCTTCTCCAAACAAATTGCGCACGTATTTTCGGACTGAAAGAGGCGTATACCTACGTTAGCGTCCTTATGGACATGGTTGCAAATCGGACACTTGGGCATACTGTACAAAACTTGTACGAAGATATAAATAATCCGATTAAGTTATTTTTTCCAATCGTTCGCCGGCAACATTGGTCATTACTAAAATTTTGGTCATCATTCGCCAAAAAATTGGTCATTCATTTGTCATTCATTTGCTAAAATTTTGGTCATTCATTTGTCATTCATTTGCCAAAAAATTGGTCATTCATTTGTCATTCATTTGCTAAAATTTTGGTCGTTGGTTTGCTAAAATTTTGGTCGTTGGTTTGCCAAAAAATTGGTCATTGGTTTGCCAAAAAATTGGTCGTTGGTTCACTAAAATTTTGGTCGTTGGTTTGCCAAAATTTTGGTCGTTGGTTTGCCAAAAAATTGGTCGTTGGTTCACTAAAATTTTGGTCATTCATTTGCTAAAATTTTGGTCGTTGGTTCACTAAAATTTTGGTCATTCATTTGCTAAAATTTTGGTCGTTGGTTTGCCAAAAAATTGGTCATTACTAAAATCATTCATTCACTAAAATTTTGGTCGTTGGTTCACTAAAATTTTGGTCATGCCTTGTCCATTGTACCAGAGATACTTGCGCTTTGTGTCGGATGCCACAAACGAGAATTCAGAAGCCTTAAAAGACCTACCACCGTTAAAATGTCCTTCGTGTGACAAATGCACACACTTTGGAGGGAGTCAAACCCTTATGGAGAATGATTTTACGCTAAACGATGTCTGTGGTTGTGGAATGTCTGAATGTCTTTCAGAAGGATAACTATATAAAGTATTTAATACGTTATTTTTTTATTTGAATGCGTTTCAACGTTGTATTTGTAGGATCCGTTGGAGGTGGTAAGACTTCTATTATTAAACGACGTTTAAACGAAGATACTTCGAAACACGTTTCTACTATTGCGGTAGATTTTGTGCCGATGGATCTGGACGACATGAAGGTGAGTGTGTGGGATACATGTGGTCAAGAGAGATTTATGGCTATTACGTCTTCCTATTTTATGCGCGGGCATATATTTGTTCTGGTTCACGACGTAATGGACTCTACAGTTTCGGAGGATCTGGAAAGGTGGCGTAAGACGATCGTGTCTAAGCGACCTGCTAGGCACGAACCTGTCATAATAGTGGTGTCAAACAAGACCGATCTTCATCCATTTTGTTCTGGTGAAGTTACAGATTGGGTTTCAAATAATATGTTTGATCACGTGTTTACTTCTGCAAAATCGGGCGAGGGCATTGCCTCCTTATTTGAACAAATAAAGGATGCTATTTTAGTGCATCAATCGGAATGGATGGCCCCATCGTTACCAGTGTTGCCTCAACAGCCCGATTCCGTGGCTTCGCCTGGCTGTTCTTGTTGAAATAACTTTTGTACATGATATATGAATGGATGTTGTTGCAGTGCATTTCTAACCGAATCGGAGACGAGATCTATATCTTCCATGGTTACAGAAGAATTACTAAACACTCTGAGGTGTACAAAAAATGTTTTATTGTCATGAACAGTCCAGTCCGCGCACATTTCTACAATTCTTCCTCTGAGTTGTTGTTTCCAGTTTAAAATTCGGACATGTGCTGTGTATAGTGGTGATAATCTGAGTTCATTGGTGGTGAGAGAGGGGACGGATTCCCACGAGCCTGTAATAGAAATATTGTTTGGGCCAATGGTGACAGGTGCTTTGAATAACCATGCGGTTTTTTGTGCTATGACTGACATATACATTCTCAATATACCACTGTTAAATACATACATATATTAAAAATCCAAATTTTTATAAAAAAAGAGTATTTGAATGTTTTCAATCATACAAAATGTTTAAGAATATTGTAATTGCAACACTTGCCGCTTCATCTATGGCCATTGAGCTTAGTCCAGATACTTGGGACGAAGCCACTGCTGGAAAATCCGTCTTTGTGAAATTTTTTGCGCCGTGGTGTGGCCATTGTAAGGCCATGAAACCCGCATGGGACAGTCTAATGAGTGAGTTTGCCGATTCCGACACTGTTTTGGTGGCTGATGTTGATTGTATTGGATCTGGAAAGCCTTTGTGCGATGAGATGGGTGTTCAAGGCTTTCCCACTGTCAAGTTCGGGGACCCTTCAAATCTGGAGGCGTACAAGGGAGCCCGTGACTTGGAAAGTTTAAAGGCATTTACCAATGATCTCAAACCGGCTTGCAACGTTGATACTCTGGAAAACTGCGACGATGACCAGAATGCTGTAGTGACTGCTTTAAAAGAAGAGTCTGAAGATGCCCTGGTCGGAAAGATCGCCATTTACGACCAGACTCTTGCCGAGATCGAATCAAGTTTCAAGAGCGAAGTGCAAAAACTTCAGGAGACATATCAGGGTCTGAATAGCAAGAAAACGACCGATATTGCCGAACTTTCAAAGGAGAGCAATGTCGGGCTCGTGAAATCGGTACTTGCACACAAGAAGAAAGGAAAATCAGAACTTTAGAGTATATAGAGCCAATATATTAAGTTAAAAAATCATTATATTAATTTACTACTTGTTCAGTTGTCTTTGTTTTTATTTTTTATATTATTGCAAACGTTTCTCCGTTTGGTGTTATGTCAATGTAGGTGGCACTGTTCTTTACTGGGTTCACCGAAAACAGATCTATAAACTTATTTTTACAGATAAATCGTCGGCAAATTTTTCCAGAAATAATTCAATAGGTCTTGCGCGTCATAACTCAATTATGTTACGTCATTTTTTGTTAGAAAATAAGTTGGTAAAAGTGGATACGTTTGCTTGTCATAAATTATATTTTAGTCGTCCAGATTCTTAAAATACAAGTTCTACATCTCTGGACATTCGAGCGACTTTTGGTTCATTTTGTTCGACACGTGAATAATCTTTATTCGGATTGTTATGGCAGCGACAATCGCACGAGTTGCAGCCTTGTGCACATTGATAACACGCGAATGCTCCCAATAGATCCCCACAACAATTACAATCGCATCCGTCACCTCCTCCGGCGGAAGCAGCTTGGCAACAACATAAGCAGAGTTCGGCCATTTTTAAATACATTGCTGTCAGCTTTTATAGTAAACAAATATTGTTTTAACGTTTGAATAAATATGTTTTTCTAATGGCAGGAGCCGCCCGAATACAATCAGAATTCGCTGTTGCCACTTCATAGACAATGCACTTTTGCTTGGCACGGGTCACTGCGGTATAAAATCTTTCGCGCTTATCTCCCCACGAAGATGTTGACTTTATGATCACCACTGGATACTCGGACCCCTGTGACTTATTCACAGTCAAACAATACGCCGGCCGAATCGTAGGATCTTCGCGCAAATCGTATTGAACTACGCGGTCAAATCGAACAGTAACCATGGGACCAGCCACCTTTGTCACAATACCAATCTCACCGTTGGCCACCTCCAATTCCTTTGTCTCCTCTGTGTACTTGTTCACTGTATTGATCACTGAATCGCCAAGACCAAAGCGCCAATCGGCATAGCGCCAACTTTTATTGGAATAGTCCATGTTCACAGGCGAAGAGTAGGGCTTGGCGCCGATCGGATTACAAATTTGACGCAGAGGACCATTCAATTTACAAACTTCTGAATTTGTATTGCAAAGAACCATCGGCATTGTTCCGGTGTCCGAGTATATTTCCCGGGCCTTTTCGATAATATCCTCGTCTTTCTTATAAGCATGTACGATGAACGAATCTGGTGAGTAATCCAGGCGCTCGTCCCCATTCCTAATCTTTTGACCATTCGAAGAAATGAACGACGTTTCACCTGAACGATATATCTTAGTCAGTTCAACTCGAGGGAGATCAGAAGCGCAAATATCTTTAAAGAATTGCCCGGGTCCCACAGAAGTCAATTGCGCGGTATCACCGACAAATATAATCTTGTTAAAGGACCTTTTCTTTAAGAGCATGGCTAGAATTTCCGGCTCTTGCATAGACTGCTCGTCTAGCAATAAGTTAGGGGGCAACGGTATTTCCTCCGACATATAATAAAGACGATGCACGGTAAAAGCTTCAGTACCGGTTACTTGGGCCAAACGTTGCGCCGCTTTACCCGTTGGTGCAGCACACAATACCTTTTTCTTTAAACTTTTGACGATTTCGGCACATACTGTCGTCTTCCCTGTCCCCGCACCACCATTGAGTATGAAAATCGGATTCTCACACGCCTGAATAACCGCCGAACGTTGTACAGTGTCCAATAGAACATCTCGTCCCGGCGGTATCCATTCAGGCTGCTTTTTCCCCTGAATATCGGCCACTGTTTTGCCAATAAACGCTTCAATGTCCGCATATTTAACGAGAGCAACATGGCCGTCATGAATAGTACAGGGCCATGTCGGATCTATCTGACCTGAATCGCTAATAAATTGACGCAGGGGCATCCAATAATTACCTGTCGCCTTCATATATTCGCGAAGTTTGTGAATGGCGGACGCCCTTTTTGCGCGAGGATCGGTTGACGCCAATTTTAAATCAATCATGGCCTTTTCCACCATGGTTCTTCGACTTTTAGGAGTTGTGGCCGCTAAAAAATCAGATCTTTTCTGACATTCATATGTAAATGAATCGTATTCTTTGTCGTAAAGAATACGCCAAGGATCGTGGACAACTGCTCGAACAAAATTCTCCATATTCCCATGCCATTTGAGAATGGCAGACGTCTGATTCTCATTCAAATAACGATGTAAACTTGGCAAACTCTTAGACAATTCCATAGACATCGACAATTCCTGAGCTATCGCATCATACGCTGAATACATACGCGCCAATTTCTTGCGCCCAATCTTCTGAACAGACATTAATTCAGCAGAACGACGGCTCTTCAAGGCAGAAAATAGACGAGAAACAGGCTTGATTGCCGCAAAAAGAGCGGCGCGATCGGTCCAATTGATACCAGCCATCTTGAGGGCATGCTTGAGGGCATGCTCTTGTCTGGATCTGGGGACACCTTTGAACGATACTTTTTTACGACCGGTTCGGTCACGCTTAAACGTGATTGTGCCTTTAAAGATTTGTCCGGGGACCAATGTATCCGCCAAACATCCGAAATTTCCACCAAAGGTGCCTTTCGAATCAGCAGTTCGATATTCAACCAAAGCCCAATGCTCGCCCCGTGACAATATTACTTTGGTGATCTCTATCACGGTCATCCTTTACTAAAAAAATATATACAGACATTCGAAAACCACTTATGACTATTTTATGTATAAAAAACAAAAAAGTATACTATATATATAGCCCGATACGATACAAAATGAAATATACTATTACATTTTCATTATGTGTATTGGCATCTTTGTCGTTTGCAAATGCTTATGACCAAAGTTATTGTCCAACCATACCCGTTTCCTCAAAAGGATACAAAGAGAAATGTGGGTGCTGGCTTAGAGAAAACAACATATACTGGGGAATGGCACGTGAAGATCTCATAAAGTACCATTCCAATGATCAGGGTGGCAACTATGTCGCCAACAGTACAAAGAGAACTACGGAAGACAGCCGCAGGATTGCTGAGTGTATTGTAGACGAATGCGTGAAAAAAGACATGTTTAACGATGGCGATCCTGACAAACCTAAAATAGCTGACAAATTCTTTCATATATTTAGTAAACGCGGCCATCCATTATGTTATAACGCGACCGCACTAGCGACCGCAGATGATGATGATGATGATGCAGTGTATATGACCGAACTAAAAGATTGTCTCAGTGGCAGCGAGACGCCCAATGCGTGGGATACCTGCAAAAAGCCGGAACCCGCGCATACGGATCCCTATAAACTTATGACTGATAAACTAGCATGGTTCGGGAAAGACGATGACCATTTCGGACATGATCATCACGACCATCATGATCATGACCACGACCATCATGATCATCACGACCATCATGACCACGACCACAATTTAGACAATATCATCGAACATATTGATGTTCTGGAAGACTACATTGACGATCATATGCACGACCATTTAGATGAACACATGGACGAATTGCACGAACATATCGATGACTTGGAAGACTACATTGACGACCATCGTGACCATCACGATCATCACGACCATATGGGCGCCATCCGTGACCATTTGGACGGGCTCCATGACCACTTAGACGACAAGGACTATATAGACAAACATTTAGACGATATTCGTAAATATTTGGACGGGCTCCACGACGATGATCACGACGATGACCATCACGACCATCACCATTTAGACGATGATGAGCTCCATGATCATCTCCATGATCATGTCCATGACGATGACCTCTGGAACTCTGATATTCACGATCATCTGCACGAACACGAACATATTGATAAAATGCGTAAACATGTACGTGACGACATCAAAAAATTACACGAACAAATCCAGGGCTCAACGGGCAATGTTGACGGCTTTGATGCGTCGCTAGATGAACAGTTGGAACGTTTTGAAGGTCTTTATAAGACTCATGAAGGTATCGGTAAACATGATGTCGAAATTCATGTGGGTCAAGACCATTCTCACGACGATCATGGGCACGGACATTCTCACGACGATCATGGGCACGGGCATTCTCACAGCAAAGAATCCACAGACAAATATACAAAATACGAGGTTGTGTTCAATAACTGTGCAAACGGTCGTGATTTATCAGAAAAAGACTGTCGGGCGGCTGCTCAATCGGGGTGGGGTGATTTCGTACAAGGTTCGAAATCCGATCCGGAGGGATGTTCGTCAAAACTAATTCATGGCGAATGGCATGTTTCGTGGAATGGTGAATGTGATATCTGTGCCGATGAGTGTACAGAGGAACATCCGTGTCTATGCGCTACACAAGAAAAAATAGACGAACAAGCACGATTAGCCTCAGAAGCATACGAAAATGCCAAGGCCGCTAAGGACGCAGCCGTCCTCGCCGCCTGCGGGGAAGAATGTCCGGATGGCAAAGAGAGAGATGCATTTCATAATGTAGACGACCCGTGTAGATGCGTGGACAAAGAATCCGAGTAGTTTATTCAAATAGAAGGATATAAAATGAATCGAATTATAATTTATATTGTATTATTTTTTAATATTTACCAAGATCTCATGTCTTTGTTTGTGTATACGTGGCGATTAGCACGACCGGGGTTGCGTCCATGGCGACGTGCCACCTTGAAAATGCGTCTATCTGGCCCGTGGTTATGATAACGCATGTTTTTGGCTGATGCCCCGCCTCGCTCTCCGTTATTGGCGATCTTTTGGTAGTGTTGGGCGATGTTGAGTAGAAAGAGTACAGACATGTTTAAGAAAGTTATTGATAACTAAAATTTTGGTAAATCTCTGACTAAAATTTTGGTCGTCGGAACGACAAATATTCTTGAGAAAATTCTTGAGAAAATTCTCTGACTAAATTTTTGGTCATTTTTCCTGGCCAACATTTTAGTACATATTCTTTCTAGGTTGCACTACACAATGCCGGCAGCCCACTTTGATTGTAAAAACTTCAGCGGCGAGCACCCCCTCAAGATAGGGGACACTGATTTCGCCGTGGCAGTATCGCCAATCGCGACAGGAACCATTGGCACGCACTTTTGGG
>Ga0209533_1000922_pt1 | contig 27850 bp, 19 predicted proteins | sample COG_04_FD_184748 | JGI IMG/M metagenome (GOLD analysis project Ga0209533, IMG submission 184748) | Pelagic Microbial community sample from North Sea - COGITO 998_met_04 (SPAdes) (version 2) | ecosystem: Environmental > Aquatic > Marine > Neritic zone/Coastal water | place: Helgoland, sampling...
TTCTTTTGTCCTGGTTTCTTACGTTCAACCATTCTAGGGTCACGTGTTAACAATCCTTCTGGTTTTAAGGCTGCACGGTGATCAGGATTTATATGAACTAAAGCACGTGAGATGCCCAAGCGAATTGCTTCAGCTTGACCGGTGATACCACCGCCATCTACATTTGCTTTAATGTCGTATTGACCCTCAACACCGGCCAAAGCTTGAGCTTGCTCAAGTTTGTATTGTAGCGTGGCAGTAGTAAAGTAATCCTTTACATCTTTACCATTGATAACAATAGCTCCAGTACCTTCTGTAAGGTAAATACGGGCTACCGCTTTTTTTCTTCTACCGATTGTGTGAACAACTTCCATCTTACTTGATTTCTTTTAAGTTGATTAATTTTGGCTTTTGAGCATCCAATCCGTGTACATCACCAACGAAGACACGTAAATTTTTGTTCAAAACAGAACCTAATTTGTTTTTTGGAAGCATCCCATAAACCGCTTTTGTTACCAAACGCGTTGGATCTTTCTCAAACACTTCTCTTGCTGTGGCAATACGTTGTCCACCAGGATAACCTGTATGTCTTACGTATTCTTTAGCTTCCCATTTGTTACCGGTTAACACAATCTTCTCTGCGTTAATCACAATCACGTTATCTCCACAATCTACGTGCGGAGTATAACTTGGCTTGTGCTTACCACGGATCAGAAATGCAACCTTAGAAGCCATACGCCCCAACGTCTGTCCATCAGCGTCCACCATTAACCATTCTTTTTGAACAGTTTGAGCGTTAGCCGATACAGTTTTGTAGCTTAATGTATTCACCTTTTTCTGATTTAGGTTAATTAATTCCCCGTTACTTACCGAGCATATTTGCCCTTAAAAACGGAGGGCAAAGTTAGTTATTTATTTTAAAAAACCCCACCCTGCCCTTATTATCTTTTCTGCTAGCAACTATTTTTATTTTTTTTGACTAAAAAAGAACTAAAAAATGGAATTCTAATTTATTTAATTACACCCAATTCCTTAGCTACTTTCGTAAAAGCAGCTATTGCTTTCTCTATATGATGAGGTTCGTGAGCAGCAGAAATCTGAACTCTGATACGCGCTAAGCCTTTTGGTACTACTGGGTAAAAGAATCCAATTACATAAATTCCTTCTGCGAGTAGTTTGTCTGCAAAAACCTGAGACAACTCAGCATCGTATAACATTACCGGGATTATGGCGTGTTCGCCCGGGCGCAAATCGAAACCAGCCGCTTGCATCCCGGTTCGAAAATGCTTGGCATTAGCTTCCAACTTATCTCTAAGCACGGTAGATGAAGCTAATATATCGAGTACTTTATTTGCAGCCCCAACAATGGAGGGTGCTAGTGAGTTGGAGAACAAGTAAGGACGGGATCTTTGACGTAAGAGGTCTACAATTTCTTTTTTAGCGGAAGTAAAGCCACCCATAGCTCCACCTAAAGCTTTTCCTAAGGTACCGGTAATGATGTCAACACGGTCCATCACACCGCAATGTTCGTGCGTACCTCTTCCTGTTTTGCCTACAAATCCTGTAGAATGGCAGTCATCTACCATAACAAGTGCGTTGTACTTATCGGCTAAGTCGCAAATTTTATCAAGTTTAGCTATGTAACCGTCCATAGAAAACACACCATCGGTAACGATTACTCTGTAACGGGCAGACTGTGCTTCTTTAAGTTTATCTTCTAAGTCTGCCATATCGCTATTTTTATAGCGATAGCGTTGGGCTTTGCATAAACGAACGCCATCTATAATAGAGGCGTGATTTAGTTCATCCGAGATGATTGCATCTTCTGCTGTAAATAAGGGCTCAAAAAGGCCTCCATTTGCATCGAAGGCAGCGGCATACAATATAGTATCTTCCATTCCTAAAAAGGAAGATAGTTTAGCTTCGAGTTGTTTATGAATGTCTTGAGTACCACAAATAAAACGCACAGAAGACATTCCAAAGCCATGAGTATCTAGGGTGTCTTTGGATGCTTGAACTACATCGGGATGCGAGGATAAGCCAAGGTAGTTGTTTGCACAAAAATTACTTACTTCACTACCATCAACTACTTTAATATCTTCTCCCTGTGGGGTTGTTATAATTCGTTCGTTTTTGTATAAGCCCGAAGTTTTGATATCCTCTAGCTGAGTTTGCAAATGTTTTTTATAAGTACCGTACACTTTGTTTTATTTATTTGGGTTATTATTATTTGGCCTAAAGTCTAATTAAAATGAATTGCCTTGTGTGCAAAGATAGAAATTGTATTTACTGTTGGTTTTAAATTTAACCATTATGGGCTTATTTAGTTTGGCATAAAAAACCCAGCAATTTATGGCTGGGCTTTTGTTTGATTTTAGAGGGTAAGTTTAACCATGACATTGCTTAAACTTTTTCCCACTTCCACATGGACAAGGTTCATTTCTTCCCACTTTTTTTTCGGTTCGAATAGGTTGCGGCTTTGGCTTTGAGACAGAAGCCTGATCAGCTGTTGAGTTAGAATTGAATTGCGGTAAGTCGTTTCTAGAAGCTGTTAATTTTGGTGCAGACCGTTGTACAGATTTAGCTTGTTGCACATCTTTAGCATCGCGAATTGGCAAGTTTGCTTTGTACAAGAAGGACACAATTTCTGTGTTTAGTTTCTCTAGCATCGCTTTAAACAAATTGAACGATTCAAATTTGTAAATCAATAGTGGATCTTTTTGTTCGTATACAGCATTTTGTACCGATTGCTTTAAGTTATCCATTTCGCGAAGATGAATTTTCCAAGCTTCGTCTATTATAGCTAAGGTTACATTTTTCTCAAACGAGTTTATCAAAGCTTTACCCTCAGATTTGTAGGCTTCTTCTAAATTGGTTATTACCTGCATTGCTTTAGATCCATCGGTAAAGGGCACTACAATATTCTCGTAATTCGTATTGGGATCTTCGTATACTCCTTTCATTACTGGAAAGGCGGTTTGTGCAATACGATTCATTTTTGTCTCGTACATACGAATACTTTCCTTGTAAAGTGTTTCGGTAAGGTCTGTGTCTTTTCCTTTGTTGTAATGGTCTTCGTCAAAGGGACAATCCATAGCGAAGGTTCTTAATACATCAAATTTAAAGGCAGAATAGTCTTTTGAAGCAGCATGGTTCTGAACTAGGAACTCACACAAATCGAAACACATATTGGTAATGTCAACCATTAAGCGCTCCCCATCTAGGGCATGACGACGACGTTTGTAAACTACTTCGCGTTGTGAGTTCATTACATCATCAAATTCTAATAGACGTTTACGAACACCAAAGTTATTTTCTTCCACCTTTTTTTGAGCGCGCTCAATGGATTTAGAAATCATGGAGTGTTGTATAACCTCTCCTTCCTCTAAGCCCATTCTATCCATCAATTTGGCAATGCGTTCGGAGCCAAATAGACGCATTAATTTATCGTCTAAAGAAACAAAGAACTGAGAAGAACCCACATCTCCTTGACGACCTGCACGACCTCTTAATTGACGATCGACGCGTCTGGAATCGTGTCTCTCGGTACCTACAATGGCTAAACCACCTGCAGCTTTAGCTTCGTCGCTTAACTTAATATCGGTACCCCTACCCGCCATATTTGTGGCTATGGTTACATTTCCTGGCTTACCAGCGGCGGCAACAATACTGGCTTCCTGTTGGTGTTTTTTGGCATTTAAAACGCTGTGATTTACACCTCTTATTTGTAGAATTCGAGATAGTTTTTCTGAAATATCTACCGAAGTTGTACCTACTAAAACGGGACGACCTGATTTGGAAAGCAAAACAACCTCTTCTACGACTGCATTAAACTTTTCGCGCTGAGTTTTAAATACTTTATCTTCGTGATCGAGTCGTGTAATTGGGCGGTTTGTTGGTATTACCACTACATCTAGCTTGTATATGTCCCATAATTCTCCAGCTTCGGTTTCCGCAGTACCCGTCATACCAGAGAGCTTTTTGTACATACGAAAGTAGTTTTGCAAAGTAACGGTGGCATGCGTTTGGGTGGCTGCCTCAATTTTTACATTCTCTTTTGCTTCTATAGCCTGGTGTAAGCCGTCAGAGTAGCGACGACCTTCCATGATACGACCTGTTTGTTCGTCAACAATTTTCACCTTGTTGTCCATAAGCACATAATCCACCTCTTTTTCGAATAAAGCGTAGGCTTTAAGGAGTTGATTCATGGTATGGATACGCTCACTCTTAATAGAGAAATCACGCATTAAAGTTTCTTTTTCTTCGAGTACATCTTCGCCAGCAGAAGTTTTTTCTTCAAGCTTGGCAAGCTCTGTTCCTACATCTGGAAGGATAAAGAAATTATCTTCGGAAACGTTGGTTGATATTAAATCAATTCCCTTGTCTGTTAATTCTATCGAATTGTTTTTTTCTTCGATGGTGAAGAATAAGTCGTCATCGATAACATACATTTCTTTGGATTGATCTTGCATGAAAAAATTCTCGGTTTTTTGGAGCAGCATTTTTGCGCCTTCTTCCGCTAAGAATTTAATCATCGCATTGTTTTTTGGGAGACCTCTAAAGGCTCTCAATAGTTTTTTACCTGCTTCCTCTTTGTTTCCGGCGGCAAAAAGTTTTTTGGCTTCTGAGAGTTCTGAAGTAACCAGCTTTTTTTGTGCATCGTACAGCAGTTGAATTTGAGGTTTAAGTTCATCAAATTCGTGCTCATCTCCTTTAGGAACGGGTCCAGAAATAATTAATGGAGTACGCGCATCGTCAATCAAAACAGAATCAACCTCATCTACAATTGCATAATTATGGGCTCGTTGAACTAGATCTTGTGGCGAACGCGCCATATTGTCTCTAAGGTAATCGAATCCAAACTCGTTGTTGGTACCAAAAGTAATATCGCAGCGGTAAGCGGCTCTTCTGGCTTCGGAGTTTGGCTGATGTTTGTCTATACAATCTACGCTAAGACCGTGAAATTGATAGAGTGGACCCATCCATTCGGAATCGCGTTTTGCGAGATAATCGTTTACCGTTACAAGGTGTACCCCTTTTCCAGACAATGCATTTAAATAAACTGGAAGTGTTGCAACTAAGGTTTTACCTTCGCCGGTTTGCATTTCGGCAACTTTACCATCGTGAAGAACAGAGCCACCAATGAGTTGTACATCGTAATGCACCATATTCCAGATTTGCTCTGCTCCAGATGCAAGCCATTGATTTGTCCATATAGCATGCGTTCCTTCGATACGCACAAAGTCTTTAGACGCTGCTAGGTCTTTATCCATTGCATTGGCCGTAACTTTCAGTTCTTTGTCTTGGGCTAACCTTCGCGATGTTTCTTTTACCACAGCAAATGCTTCGGGCATAATGTCTATCAATACTTTTTCCGATTTCTCGTAAGCAGTTTGGCGTAACAAATCAATTCTTTTGTAGGATGCCTCTTTTGCTGTTACTTCTACTTCATCCTTGTCTAAAGCAGATTGAATGGATTCGATTTCGGTATCCTCCAGCATAATTGCTTGAGATATCTTCTCTTTAAACTCAATTGTTTTAGCCCTCAAACCATCATTAGATAAGGCAATTATAGCCGGACTTACGAGATTTACTTTATCGATTATAGGTTTCAGCTCCTTTAAATCTTTATCGGCTTTAGAACCAAAAAGTTTTCCTAATATATTTTGTATAACGCTCATTTTCTATAATTTTCTACTGGTAACAAATGTAAATAAAAAGCCGAAACAGCCGACTCGTAAAGCTTGATTTGTAGTGGCAAATTCTTAGCCAAAACCGTTTAACTGACAAAGCGTCGTATTATACTAATGCAAAACAGGGGCCTATTTGTGAAGTAGACTTAGCAAAACCAGTGCTTTAGCTTCTGTTTGGCTTTGTGCTATTTATTCATCTAGTATCGTATTCAAAAAAAATCCCTCAAGTTTTGAGGGATTTTTTTTTAATATTCTTCTTCGTTCCAAAGAAAGTCTTCTTCGGTGGGATAGTCGGGCCAAATTTCTTCGATTGACTCGTAAGTATCTCCCTCATCTTCTATGGCTTGTAAATTCTCAACAACTTCTAAGGGCGCACCAGTACGAATTGAATAATCGATTAATTCGTCTTTGGTAGCAGGCCAGGGAGCATCACTTAAATAAGAGGCTAATTCCAGAGTCCAGTACATAATTCGTTTTCTTATTAATTTATATTTTTGCAAATATAATTTATTTCAAATACTGAGCAAGTTTTTAACTTAAAGTCTTCTTTAATTTTTCGGGCAACCATGGAGTCTCTTTGGCATCAAGGGTTTTAGCAAAAAACCGCGAAAGCACAAATAAGTAGTCAGACAAGCGATTTAAGTATTGAACCACGAGTACATCAACTGTGGTTTGTTCTGACAACTCGACGGTTAAACGCTCTGCACGCCTACAGACGCATCTTGCAACATGACAATACGACACAGTTGGATGTCCGCCGGGCAGCACAAAAGCTGTAATGGGCTCTAGAGTGTTTTCCATTTCATCTATTGCAGTTTCTAAATAATGCACATCTGAAAGTGTAATAAGAGGAAGCTTTTTTAAGGCTGTTTCACTTTCGGTGGCTAAAATTGCGCCTAAGGTAAACAGTCTGTCTTGTATTCTTATGAGCTCTACATTTCTCTTTTCCTCAACAGATAAGTCTCGCAATAAGCCTAAATATGAATTTAGCTCATCAACCGTTCCATAGGAGTGAATTCTTGCATCTCCTTTTGAGACTCTCGTTCCGCCAAAAAGAGAGGTTTCTCCTTTATCGCCAGTTTTTGTGTAAACTTTCATGAGCTATTTTAGTTTTACAATATTTTCGTTCTTTAAATCCGTTTCTACTAAGCCGTCTCTTAAACGGAGTATTCTGTGGGCATGCGATGCAACTTCTTCTTCGTGAGTAACTACAATAAGGGTATTGCCCATTTGATGTATGTCTTCAAAAAGACGCATGATGTCTGAGGAGGTTTTAGAATCTAAATTCCCTGTTGGCTCATCGGCTAAAATAATAGACGGATTGTTTACTAAAGCTCTAGCGACGGCTACTCTTTGTCTTTGCCCTCCAGAGAGTTGGTTTGGTTTATGATCCATTCGATCTGCCAAGCCCACTTTAGCCAGTACCTCTGCAGCACGTTTATTCCGCTCATCTGCACTAAAGCCCGCATAAACTAAAGGTAATGCTACGTTTTCTAGTGCAGTTAAACGGGGTAGTAAATTAAAGGTTTGAAAAATAAATCCAATTTCCTTATTTCTTATTTCAGCTAAGTCGTTGTCTTTTAAGGAGCTAACATCAGTTCCATTTAAATTATATGTTCCGGAGGTGGGCGTGTCTAAACAGCCTAATAAATTCATTAAGGTAGATTTACCGCTTCCAGATGGACCCATCATTGCGACGTATTCATTTTTATTAATCGATACATCTATGCCTTTTAAGGCTCTTACAATTTCAGACCCTACGCTAAACTCTCGTTTTAACTCTTGTATGCTGATAATGGGGTTTGTCATCTATTTATGGTTTAAATTATTCAATTTACCTAAGGGGTTTAAAGTGCAATTGTTTAACTCATTCGAACAACAAATGATTGTTTGGCTTGGTTTTTATGAAGTAGCAATATACCAAATTGAAACAAATCTATTGAGATGGAAGTTTCTTTTGCAGAACAAAGTTTGTTCCAAATATTTTCTTTGGTTTTATTTTGATGTGGGTTTTCTACGATTACACATCTGTACATTGAAAATGTAGCGAGAATTTCACGATTTAATTCTGCACAAAATAGAAGATCCGCCCCACTGTTTTCTTGAATGATGATGCCGTTATTAGCTAGAATATCTTTCTCAACATTAGAATAATCATTTAGCTGAGGTACCGATAGATTTTTTAAGCTAGAGGGAACAGCTAAAGCTAAAGCTGCGGGAAAGTTACACTCTTGAATTCTAACATTAGCGGGCTTATAAAAAGCCGCCCAACGGAATAAAAACAAAGCATCTTTTTGAGCTAATGATTTTTTATACTGTGTGAGTAAGGTTCTGAACTGATTGAAAAAATAAAATTCTTTTTTTGAAGAAATGACCTCGTTGTAAAAATCGAAAAGAAATGGAGAATGCAGGCCATGTGCATTTACTGCTTGTTTCCGATACCTTATGTAGGCAACCATTTTAAAGATGAAATTGGTCATTAAATAAGCTCAGCTAATTCCATCCATCGATTGGTTTTTCGCCCTATTTCGTCGTCTAATTCTTTAAGGCGTAATCCCAACTCTTTCATCTTATCTGCATCTAAACTAGTATCGCTAAATTGCGCTCCTATGGCAACTTTTTCTTGTTCGAGTTTGTCTATTACCGATTCTATTGTATCGTATTCTTTCTTTTCGTTGTAGGTAAGTTTACGCTTTGCGGTAGCTCTATCCTTTACTGGATCTTTTAATTTTGGTTTGTCTATTTTAAGTTTCCCATCGGCCGCAACATTCTCGCGGTAATCGGTGTAATTCCCAGGAAAATCTTTTACCTGACCCTCACCCTCAAAAACAAAAAGATGGTCCACCAGTCTGTCCATAAAATAACGGTCGTGAGAAACAGTAATCATGCAGCCTTCAAACTCATCTAAAAAATCTTCTAGTACTTTTAAGGTAATTAAATCTAAATCGTTTGTGGGTTCATCGAGAATTAAAAAGTTAGGGTTTTTCATTAGTATGGTAAGTAGGTACAAGCGTTTTTTCTCTCCACCACTTAAAACCGAAACGTGTTTCCATTGCGCATCTTTAGTAAATAAAAAACGCTCCAACATTTGAGCCGCTGTTAACTTTCTACCACCGGCCAAAGGAATGTACTCTGCAATGTCTCGTACAATTTCTATAACCCGTTTACCCTCATCCATTTTCATTCCGCTTTGGGTATAGTATCCTATAATTACCGTATCGCCTAGTACAATTTTACCTGCATCAACCGATTCGGTACCCGTTAGCATGTTTAAAACGGTTGTTTTACCTACTCCATTTTTACCAACCACTCCAATACGATCTCTTTTTTTAAATGTATAGGTAAACTGATCCAGAATTTTAAGGGAACCGTATGCTTTAGAAACTTTATGTAATTCTAATATTTTCGAACCTAAACGCGTCATTTGCACTTCAAGTTGTACTTTGTCGTTTTTTATTCTTTTTTTAGCAGATTTCTCTACATCGTAAAAACTATCGATACGCGCTTTAGATTTGGTACCACGGGCTTTTGGTTGTCTGCGCATCCACTCGAGCTCCTTACCGTATAAGTTTTTGGCTTTGTCAATGTTTGTTTGCATTACAGCCTGACGCTCTTGTTTTTTCTCTAGGTAGTAGGTGTAATTACCTTTGTAGCGAAAAATGTCGCCTTCTTCGAGTTCAAGTATCTCGTTACAAATGGCATCTAAAAAATACCGATCGTGCGTAACCATAAATAAGGTTACATTTTCTTTGATCAAGTATTCTTGCAACCATTCAATCATGCCTAAATCTAGATGATTGGTAGGTTCATCGAGGATTAAAAAATCGGGTTGTTCGATAAGTATTTTAGCCAGAGATAGTCTTTTTTTCTGGCCACCAGAAAGAACTGAAAGCTCTTGTTTTAATTCGTCTAATTTCAATTTAGACAAGATCGTTTTTACTTTCACTTCGTAATCCCAAGCTTCGAGCTGATCCATTTTATCGAATGCTGTTTGGAATGCTGCAGCATTTTCTGGATTTAAAAGTGCAGTTTCGTACTCTTGAATTGCAGAAAGTAGTGGGTTTTCGGACTCGTATATAGCTTGATAAACTGTTTTAGCATCTCCAAAATGAGACTCTTGTTGCAAAAAGGCAATGCGTAAACCTTTTCGAAAAACAACCAAACCCGTATCGGCAGATTCGATACCTGCTAATGCTCGTAATATTGTAGTTTTTCCTGTACCATTTCTGGCAACTAAGGCAACTTTTTGTCCTTGGTCAATACCAAAGTTCAATCCTTTAAAAAGGGTTTGGATCCCGTAGGATTTCCCTAAATCTTGTACCGATAAATAATTCATGACACGAAGGAGTTCCCAAAGGGATTTTACAACTGATAACTGTCAATCATCAGTAATTATCAAAAAAAGCTAACATTCTACACTCCTTTAATAAGATGAAAATCGTAAAGAAAGAGTTGATGCAAAAGAACAAAAAAAAGGTTGAAAAATGGAAAAAGGATGAGGCACATCCTAAAAGAATTGCATAATAGTGTTTTTAAGTAGTTTTATAAAACTTGCTCCAGATGCTTAAACCGAATACAAGGGTAACAAGCCAAAGAAAAAACTCAACCCAGTTTGGGTTAGAATTGTAACCAAAAAAACCTTTAAGAAATGAACCTATCGTTCCTTTATCGTGTACAACATGAATGTATTTTCCTTTCTTATTATTAAAATTATAATAGAGCTCATTTGCTCCTTGTTCTAACTCCTTTTGAGGGATTAAAATATTCCAAGGTCTAGAGATTTCGGCTTCCGACTCCATTCCAAAAAAGTCCAAATGAGTTCCTTTTACAACAAATTCTTCCATTTCGTGGGTTCCATAAGCAACCATTCCGGCGGCAAAAAAAACTAAGAATAATGATGTAATGCTAAAAAAACGTTTCAGATTAATTCTTTTTCCCTGTACTACAATTAAATAGCCCAATAGGCTGGCTAAAATTATTCCTGCAAAAAAGCCGAAATACGAAAATTCTGATTGAAGACTACTGCCAAAAAGAAACATAACAGTTTCGAAACCCTCGCGGAGTATGGCAAAAAAAACTAAAAAGAAAAGACTCCACTTACTCTTACTTTTGGCTGCAGAGGCCGTTAAAGACTCGAGCGCCTTTTTTGAAGACAAAGATTTAGACAACCAAAAAACTACGTACAGAAGAAATCCGGCAGTAATGTACATAAATACAGACTCTACTAACTTTGCTATAGATTCGTTTTCGATGCTTGCATTTACATGCTCAAGAGCATATGCTACGCCAATACTGGCTAATAATGCAGCAATTACACCTAGCCACATTCTTTTTATTTGATCGGCTAGATGAGCTTTGTCCAAAAAAGTATAAATTATACCCACAATTAGTGCGGCTTCCAAACACTCGCGAAAGGCGATAATGAATTGATTCATATACTTTCTATTTTTTCGGTTTATATTTTAATTTGGATACTAAAGTAATAGTTCCTTTTATCGGAAGGTATAATTCCAGGGCCTGGATATCCAGAGGCTCTACGAGTAAAATACGAGCGATCAAGCAGGTTGTTTACACCCGCTTCGAAGAGGAGTTTCTCTGTTTGATATTTGGTGGATAAATCTATAACAGAATACGAAGGGATTTCTCCGAATAAGGCATTTGGTGTAGCTGTAATTGTGTTTTCTGCATCAGTAAATTGGCTACTTGTATGAGATAAAAGTAAAGAACTTGTGAATTTTTTGTATCGATATTGAGCACCCAACTTAAGATTAAGATTTGGGTTTAGTTCTACTGTATTTCCTATCAATTGCTTTTCTTGACTTCTAATATAGGTACCCTTTTGATACGAGGTGTTCACAAAAATATTCAAACTTTTATGTTCCACATCAGAAAAGGTTTTTAATAAATCCCAACCTATATAAGACTCAAAGCCCAATGTTCTAGAATCTCCAATATTTGTACTTAATCGGTACGATTTGTAGATTAAGTATGAGGAAGGAGCATTTTCTGGTGTATAGTATTCTTGAAGGTAACCGATTCTATTAGAGTAATTTAAATAGAACAAGCTTAAATCGTATTCTACAGCATCCCAAACCTTCCCTCTTAATCCTAAATCAATATTAAACCCTTTTTCGTCTTCTAAATTTGGGTCTACCACAATACTAGAATTGATTACCTGCATATCGTTAAAATTGATGGCTCGATAATTTTGAGCAAAATTTGCATACAATTCTCCTCCAACAAAACAGTGGTAACTGGCACCAATTCCTGCTAAAAAAATTCCTCTAGTTAATGATTTAGAATTGTTGGTAAACTGAACACTGTCGTTTACAAAAGAATGAAAGTACCCGCTTGATTGTGTTTTAATATGATCGAATCGAAAGCCTGGTGTTATAGAGAAACAATCGTTAACTCGAATAAAGTTTTCTGCAAAAAAAGAAGAATTAAAGCTCGGAAATTCAAAAAGAGAACCAAAATGATCAAATTTATTTTTAAAGCTAAAGTTTGGTTTAGAACTCGAATCGGCATTTCCCTGGGCTTTTGTGGTAAATCCTTTGTATACTCTCATACCTACTAGTAAAGCAGATTCACTTTGGCCAATGAGGTACCGGTGTACCAAACGCGTTTCGTTTCCAATATTGTTAAATTCTGCTAGTCTCAAATCTCTGTTTGGCTTATCTTCCATAATAACAGAATCTGGAACATACTGGGTATCTAAAATACCTAGAGCATCTTTACGAGCCCATAAACCAAATGTTCTGGAGTTAAAAGTTGTTCGTTCGCTCAAATTATAATCTAGGGTAAAAGCTGCAATATTCCAATCTACCTGAAACCAGTTTCTGGAGCGGAAAGAGGTGGATGGACTGCTTAAAAAAGTAGCATCGTCTAAGCCTCCTGGCTGCTGAGAGAGGTAGTCCATATGCGTAAATTCAAAACCAATTTTCAGTTTTGAATTGGCCTGATATTCCGACGAAAAAAAGAACGTTTGTGCTTCTGTACTAGAATTCGGTCTCCATCCTTCTCTACTTTTAATTTGATAAAAGCTGTAGTAATTCCATTTCCCTTTGGTACCACCAATACTAAGAAAGGTGTTTTGTAACTGAAAGGAGCCTAACGATTGTCTGGCAACAACTTCAATAGGTTTGTCAGAGCCTTTTTTCAAAACAAAGTTAAGTAAGCCTCCAAATTGAGTACCGTACTGAAGAGAAGCGGCTCCTCTTACAATTTCAATTTTCTCTATCGCTTCGGAAGGTGGTGTATAGTACGATTCGGGATATCCTAAGGCATCTGCACTAATATCGTAACCGTTTTGACGCGTATTAAAGTTTGAGGTTCTATGCGGACTCAATCCTCTAGCTCCAATTTCTAACTGCAAGCCCAAACCATCGCTTTCCCAAATATTTAAACCTGGAACTTTAGAGTACACTTGACGAGAATTGTTGGTAGCCTTATTGGCCATAGAAAGATCCATTAAAATAACTTCATTTTTTTTGGAAGCATAAATGGCCGTTCCTTCTACAGATCTTAAACGAGTAATGTTGGTTTGTGTGGTTCGCTGGTTCACTAAATCTACTTGGGCTAAGCTAACAGCATCTAGCTCTAATAGTATGTTTAGGGATATACTTTTTTTATTGATCTTAATAATTTTCTTATACAATTTGTAACCTACAAAAGTAACCTCCAAAGCATAGGTACCTTGTTTTACACTCTCGAAAACAAAATCTCCAGCTAAGTTAGTAACCACACCCGTAGAATCTTCAATTTGAACATGAGCAAATGGGATAGGCTCAGAGGTAGAAGCATCTAAAACCGAACCTGAAACAACGAGTTGAGCTTGGGCTGTAAAAGCACTTAAGGTAACGAGAAAAGTAAGAAAAGTTAATTTCGACATTTTAAAAATCAAGAATCCAATCTTTGTGTTCCCACCCATCCTTCAACTCCAGTAAATTTACGTCTGGATCTATAAACAACTTAGATCTTGATCCGTTTAACGTAACATAAATCTCTGCATTTATTTTAGGGTTTAATAAACCTCTAGATTCAACTTCTTGTTTGATAATGTTTGCATATTGCAAAATTAAATCTGGCTGTGTTGCCATCATTTTTTCTTGTGTTGGAGTTAAAAACTGACTATTATCTACCTCTCCTTTATTTCCTGTTTTGGTGTCTGTAACGAAAAAAGTTGCTGTTCCAGCCTTTTCCATCAACATTACTCTCCAACTAAACCGATACCCTTGCTCTGTCCAATACAAACTTTTGGGGTACATTAAATAGCGAAAAGGAAACAACAACTGAAAGCAGATATACAGGAGTAAAACTCTGACTAGTAGCTTCTTTTTTAATTTGTGTGAAATTAAAGAATTACGCACAATATCTTGGCTTTTATTTAGCTTTAATTTAGACTGAATTAACTTAAGCACATTCAAGTGGAACTCAGGAGAAAAGAAAATTAAAGTTGCTAAAATCATGATCCAAGGAAACATTCCGATAGGAAACATCATACCCGTAATTATATGAAATACAACGAGTATAAAATAGGCCGGATTTCTAAAACGTTTAGAATACAAACAAAAAACTACAGTAAGGTCAAAAACACAGGCTAGCCAGCTGGCTGAATATGCCACCCATTTTTCTGCAAACAAATTCCCTACGATTGGCCAATTTGTTTTTGCTTGCAACCATATACTCATTGGCATTGCCTGAATCAGCCAGTCGTAATTAATTTTGGCGATGCCTGCAAAAAAATAAACAATCCCTATTTGAAATTTCAAAATACCAATATAGACATTGGGAATTGACAGCAATCGCAAAGAAGGGTTTCGCTTTACATCCAAGGAGAAATAACGGTTGGCCGGGAGAAAACAAAGTAAAAAAGAAACCAGACTTATGAAGTAGTAGTGATTTAGGTAATTTGTACTGTCAATTAACTCGACGTACGTAAATAAAACAAAGTAAATAAGCGTAGCCCAACGATAAAACAAACCAAACGCTATAAAAAGTGATGCTAGTAAGAGGCAGATAAAAACAAGGTACATGCCCAGCTCATTTAAAGGCTTAACCCATTCGAATCCGTAATAATGAAAAAAATGAATTGGCTTAACATAAAGCGCCTCTATCCATCCTTTAGACCAAAACCTAAGGGTGCTGACAAACATCATCGAACCAAAAATAATTCGAAAAACAACTAGTGGGGCAATACTCGTTTCTGTGCTTAACCAGGTTGAAAACTGCTTGCTGATTTTTTTCAAATTAGTCACCATCAGCATCTGTTTGGGTTACAGTTACAGAAAGGTAGGACCTCATGTCGTTTTTTAACATAGGTATCATTTTTTGAAGTTCGTTGGAAGCCTCTTGTAGTTGGTTTGTATTGGATTGAATCTCAAAAGGTAAATCGTATTCAAAATCAGCTATCTTAGATTTACATAGTAAAAACTGTGTCTGTATTGCTTCGGCCAAATCACCATCTACTACAGTAGACTGAGCGTTATATTCTTTTAATTTTTCATACAGCCCAATTCCATCAATATTGTTTTCTCCTAGCCCTAAAAAAACATTTTCTAAGGCTTGTAAATTACTTGTAATTAAAGCAAAGGATTGTCTGCTGTATAATGCTTCTACCTTTCCTGTATCGGCATTTAAAGGAACACCATGTTGGCTTGCAAAACCTGATGGTAAGGCTAGTTTATTGCGTTTTAAATTTTCGTAATCGATTAAATACTGATTAAAAAACAAGCTCAAAGAACTGTTCTTATCGTTTCCATTTGCTTCGATAAAAACAACTCTGTAGGAATCCCAACCAAGCAGAACATTACTAACTCTTGAAATCATATCGCTTATACAGTCTGCTAAATAAGCGGCTCTGTTCACTTCTAATAAGTCAATTTTAAGCGACTCATTATCTGTATTAAAAAGAAGGTAATCAAGTGCAGAAAAGCCTTTTGCCTGGTAATTTGAAGGAAGGTCTAAAACATAGTTTTGCGTAGCAATGTTTGTTTCTATTAAGGATGTATTTGTAGGAAACGTATTGCAATTTTGACGCAGTAATGCATTATATTCTGCAGCAGGACCAAACTCAAAAGAAGAAACTTTTTGCCAAGCGTGGTAGGCTAACATAAACTTGTTTTTAAGGAGTGTTAAGCTTTCATTAGTTCCGTCATAGTTTTTAGAGCTGGTTTCCAATTCTAGTAACTTAGATTCTAAAGCTGCATACCGAGGTACAATAATGTTATCGGCCAGGTTTACAAAGAAATCATCAAAATCTGCTTCTTGTTCTGCTGATTCGGGGGTGCAGGAGTTGCATAAAAGAATGAATGTACTACTTAAAAGTATAAATCTAAACATAAGAATAAAGACTACCTACTTTAAATAGGGAGTGTTTTGTAATAATTGGTTAATAATCTGTTGCGTTTGAAATATTGAAAGCATCGGCTAAGGCAGTTCTGGTAGTATTTACCATCTCTGGAGTAACTAAATTTAAATTTGCCCCTAAGCTATTGATGATGTCATCTACAGCGGCACCTGAAATAGTAGCTTGAGAGTTGTAACTGATGGCAGCTATAAAAGCGATTGCCTCAGATAACTCGTGGTTTCGAAGTGCCGGATCTGCAATGTTATCAATAGCAGCATTCAAGTAGTGAAGAGCTGCACAAACTGTAACCAGCTCCCATTCAGACTGAATCGTTGCAATGGCCTCATTTCGGCTAGAAATGTCATTATTATCAATAGCAGCTCTACCTAAAATAAAGCCATCATACATAATATTATCAATGGTAGTTATACCTCCTTCAATAGTTTTGGTTGCGTATTTTGCCCAAAAAGACCCGCCTGAAGTGTTCGCATTTGAAAAGGATTTAGGCGCTCCAAAATAACCGAAAGATTCGTCCCAATGGTGCTGCATGTCCGTATAATCTAAAATCCCTTCTAGACTACTAATGTCATTAGGAACATCCATTTTCTGGTCACTCAAATAAACAGAAGTTCCTTGAAAATAGAAACAAGAACCCATAATTCCTTTTGAAATTAATTGAATGGGTTCAAAACCATTTTCATTAAACAAATAAGTGTTTTCTCCATCAAGAGAAGTAGTGGTATTTCCTGTTACAGACAAGGCGGCTAATTCGTCAATTAGTGCTAATAGGTTTGCTTGCTCGTCTGGAAATGTTTTAGTCATTAGGTCTTTTGTAGGCTGATAGCTCTCAAATGCTGAGGAGGTCCATGTATATTGTTCGTTAGCATACATGGCTTTTAAGACGGTTGCATCAACAACCAAACCATTGTTGGCTTTTTTCATTTCTGTTTCCATTTCAGCTAACATGTTTAACCGATCTACTTGTCCGCTATAACTAGCATTTGAGAAGTTATACGAAGTAGGCACTGCATAAGACTCCGTATCATTCGAATCTTTAGTACAAGAAGGGGCGAAAGTGAACAAACTTAAAAGGGCGATTGTTTTGAAATAATTCATGATGTTCAATAATTTATTTTTATTTAGACTTAGTTTAAACAACGAGGCAAAACTAAAAAGATATTTCTTACAAAACAACAAATTAAAGCTCTTTATTTGGACTGAATAAGAATAAGGAAGGTTCTATAAGATTCTCTTATTCAAAACAAGGTGAAATCTTACTTAAAAATTACAAATACATATTTAAAAAAAACAGGAAACATTTTTACCCAATAATTGTTTCTTAAGTTTATAGCTCTTAATTTTGCGCTATTATGGATAAATCAACTCGAATAATTAAAGGCGCTCTGGATGTTTTCTTAACTGAGGGTGTGAAGAGTGTTAATATGGATGACATTTCAGTTTCATTAGGAATTTCAAAAAAAACGCTTTACCAGCACGTAACAAACAAAGGAGACTTAATAGAAAAGGCATTTAAACTTTACCAAAGTAAAATTTTGAATACGATAAATAGTATTCAAGAAAAAAAGGAAAATGCCATTGATGAATTATTTCATATTGATGAACAAGTTTGTCAAATTCTTAAAAACAGGCCACCTCGACTCATCTCAAATCTAAAGAAACACTACCCATCTGTGTGGGCTATTTTAGATGATATAAGAAAGAAGCATTTATATTCATGTATGAGTCAAAATATTAAGAATGGCAAAGAGCAACATGTTTACCGCAAGGATGTGAATGAGGATATCATAGCAAAACTGATTATAAATACCGCTGATGCTCTGGTTAATGAAGATTTGTTTCCATTAACTCAATACGATTTCAGACTGTTATTACTCGAAAATAGAGTCTATCATATCCGTGGAATAGCAACAAGTAAAGGAATAACCTATCTAGAAAACAAACTTAAAAAATGATTACGAAAATTATTAAATGCATCTGTTTACTGTTCTGCACTGGTTTACAAGCTCAACATACATTTTCTGTAAAGGAAGCTCAAGATTTTGGCTTACAGAACAATTACGAAGTAAAAAATGCAGGCTTAGAGGTGGGTATTGCTTCTAAGCTAATGAAAGAAACTATTGCTACAGGTTTGCCACAAATAAACGCAGAAGCGATGTGGCAAAAATTCTTGACGGTACCCACAACCTTGGCTCCTGGAGATGCTTTTGGCTCCGATATTTCTGAAGAATATTTGGAGCTGCAATTTGGTGTACCTCACACAACGAGTTTAGCAGTAACGGTAAATCAACAAATATTTAATGGGAGTTATATTGTGGGTATAAAGGCTGCGAAGTCGTTTATGAACTTTTCTAGAATGAGAAAAGATCTTACTGAACGACAAATTGAAGACAGTATTGCTACAGCCTATTACAATGTATTACTTACCAAAGAAAATCAGGCATTCCTGAAAACTCTTGTAGAAGCTCATAAAACAATTGTAGCTGAAATAACGGCTAAATACAATGCCGGCTTTGTAGAAGACTTAGAAGTAAATCGAATGGAACTGGTTCTTTCTAAAATGAAAATGCAGTATGCAAATATGTATCAAAGAGCTGATCTCTCTGAAACTTACTTAAAGTTAATACTTGGCGTACCCTTAGATGACACCATTACTTTATCTGATAGTTTGCCCGATTTGTTGAAAAACAGTATTTCTTTTAATCTGGAAGAATCGAAAATTAAACAGCGAATAGAGTACCAAATGGCAGAGATGAATGTTACTTTGAAAAAACTTGACCTCCAAAGGTACCAAGCCAACAAACTACCTAGCATCGTGGCTTTTGGCTCTATAAACACTTCATCCATGGGGAACGATTTTAATGCCTTTGAATCAAATTCTAACTGGTATCCTAGCCAATTAATAGGTTTAAAACTAAGCATTCCAATTTTTGATGGATTTGGTGGTACGGCTCGAATTCAAAAAGCACGTTTGATTTGGGAACAAGCAAAAAATGATCAATCACAAACTCAAGAGCGTTTAACTTTAGCACATCTTTCTGCTCAAAGTGAATTTATAAGTGCCATTAGTGATTACAATCACCAGGAGAATAATTTAGCGCTATCAAAAAAGATTTACGAAAAAACTTTAGCCAAATATAAAGAAGGGTTAATTAGTAGCCTGGAACTTTCGCAGGCAGGAACTGAGTACTTAAATACCAATACAAATTTCTCGAAGAACATTTACGACCTTTTAATTAAAAACCTGAACTACCAACGTTCGTTAGGAAAATAAAGATGAAAAAACTAGTTATACTATTTTGCACAGCAGCCTTCGTTTTAACTTCTTGTGGAGACCAAGGAGTAAGTATCGAGGAAAAACAAAACAAATTACAGGCATTAAAATCTGAGATGGTTACATTAAAAGGAACCATAAACAGTCTTGAAAAAGAATTGGTTGGCTCAGAGATCATCCAAAAAGCATTGAGTGTTCCTGTTCGGGTTAAAACACTCGTGGGGGAAAGCTTTCATCATTATATAGAACAGCCAGGAACTGTAAGTTCCAAAGAAAACGTTTTGGTAAGTGCCGAAATGGGAGGCTTAATAACCGGAATATTTGCAAAAGAAGGAGATTGGGTAAAAGCAGGAACTACTATAATAGAGCTCGATTCTGAAATAATGCAAAACAATTTAGATGAATTGGAATTTGTATTAGCTTTAGCAAAAACAACTTTTGAAAGACAGGAACGTTTGTGGGCACAAGAGATTGGCTCAGAGCTGCAGTTCTTACAAGTTAAAAACAATTACCTCTCTTTAAAAAATAAGTTTGCAGCTACCAAAGCACAGCTAAAAAAACTGAATGTATCGGCTCCAATAAGCGGAACTTTAGAAGAGATTTACTTAAACACCGGAGAGTTAGCCGCTCCTGGTATTGCTGCTTTTAGAATAGTTAATGCAGAAAACGTACTGATAGAGGCTGATGTAGCAGAGAAATATTCTAATATTTTAAAGAAAAAAACACCTGTAACCATACATTTCAAATCTTTAGGAACCTCCCGAAATGCACATTTAAACTTTATAGGACAGGTGATAAATCCTGCAAACAGAACATTTAAAGTAAATATTGAACTCAACAACGCTGAGGGAACATTGAAACCCAATGCAGTTGCCTCCTTAGAAATTAGAGATTTTAGCTCAAACGAGGCTTTGGTTGTACCCTCTCAAATTGTTAAAAAAGACATGAGAGGCGATTACTTATACATTTCTGACAAAGGTATAGCAAAGAAAAAGTACATAAAGCTCGGACTCTCTCATTCAGATAAATCGATGATACTAGAAGGATTGAACCTAGGAGATATTATTATTGTTGATGGATACAATGAGCTTGTAAGTGGAAGTAAATTAGACATTAAAGAGTAAGGCTATGAAAGAAAAAACAAGAAGTTTCGGGCTTACAAACCTATCTCTGAAAAACAAAACCTCGGTATTTATTCTTACCGCTTTACTTACTCTTTTTGGTTTGTATTCTTATAACAATATGCCAAAATCTTTGTTTCCAGACATTGTAATGCCTACAATTATGGTGCAAACTGTTTACCCAGGTAATTCTCCAGCTGATATTGAGAATTTAATAACCAGACCCCTAGAAAAGCAAATTAAGTCGGTTAAAGGAATAAAGAATTTAAGCTCTAATTCGGTTCAAGACAACTCTAGTATTATTGTAGAATTTAATACCGATGTAGAAGTTAAAGTAGCTTTACAAGATGTGAAAGATGCGGTAGACAAGGCCAAAAGAGATCTTCCAACAGACCTAGATTTGGAGCCTATGGTAATGGATATTGACTTTTCTGAATTCCCTATTCTTAACATAAACCTCTCTGGAGATTTTAGTTTAGATGATTTAAAGATTTATGCCGAGGAGTTACAAGATAAAATAGAATCTCTTACTGAGATTTCCAAGGTCGACATAACAGGACTATTAAATAGAGAAATTACCATAAAGACAGATCTCCATAAAATGGAAAGCAATGAGGTCAGTTTTAGAGACATTGAGGATGCAATCGATTTCGAGAACATTTCAATTGCTGGTGGAGACATCTTACTAGGAAAATCTAGAAGATCGGTGCGAACAGACGCCGAATTTAAAAAAGCTGCGGAGATCGAAAATATCATTGTAAAAAGCGAAAATGGTAACATCGTATACTTAAAAGACATTGCACAGGTAGTAGATGGATACGAAGAGCGAAAAAGCTATGCGCGTTTAGACAGAAAACCAGTTGTATCTTTAAATGTAGTTAAAAAAAGTGGCGAAAACTTATTAGAGGCAACCGATCAAATAATGGAAATTTTAGAAGCGGCCAAAGCATCTCAAATTATTCCTAAAACTTTAGAGATTTCGATCACTAACGATCAGTCCGAGCAAACGAGGAAGCAATTAGAGAACTTAGAAAATAGCATTGTTTTTGGAGTGATTTTAGTGATACTGGTTTTGTTGTTTTTCCTGGGATTAAGAAATGCCTTTTTTGTTGGCTTGGCAATTCCATTGTCCATGTTTATTAGCTTTGTTATTTTGGGTGCTATGGGCACAACCATGAATATGATTGTGCTTTTTGCACTTATACTCGCTTTGGGTATGCTGGTAGACAATGCTATTGTGGTTATAGAAAACATTCATCGTTTGTACAACGTGGAAGGCTTGAGTAAATTTGAAGCTGCTAAAAAAGGAGTTGGCGAAATTGCAGTTCCAATTATATCTTCTACGGCCACTACCCTAGCAGCATTTTTTCCCTTATTGTTTTGGGACGATATGATGGGCGAATTTATGGGCTACATACCCATGACCTTAATTATAGTTTTAGGTTCTTCACTTTTTGTAGCATTAATCATAAATCCAGTAGTAGCATCAACCTTTATTGTAAAAGACAATAGAGACCAGACGAACCTAAGCAAAGTCGCTAAAATAACTTCTGGTTTACTTATTATTGCAGCATTCTTCTACGTTAGAGGAAATGTATTTATGGGTTCTTTAATGCTCACTTTTGCATTACTTACTTTGTTGAATAGGTTTGTTTTAAGCCCCATATCTTATTGGTTTCAGGATAGTTTATTGGTTCGATTTGAGCGTTTTTATGCCAACACATTAAAATGGGCTCTCCATGGATTAAGGCCACTTTTACTTCTTGGATTTACCGGAGTCTTACTTTTTTCTTCAATAGGCTTGTTCGTTTTTAAAACTCCAAACGTGGAAATGTTTCCAGTAAATGAACCCAAGTATGTAAATGTATTTGTAGCCTTACCCATTGGATCGGATGTTACTGTAACCGACTCTATTGCCAAACTTGTGGAAGAAGAAATTTTTACTATTCTTGAACCGTTTAATCAAGCTGTTTCGTCTGTAATGACCAATGTAGGAGCCGGAACAACAGATCCAAACGAGATTGGAGGTGGTGCCGGTATAACACCTAATAAAGCCCGAATTACTATAAATTTTAAAGAATATGAATATCGGGATGGAATAAGTACCGGAGAAATCATGAAATCAATTAGCTCAAATATACAGAAGATTCCGGGCGTTGATATTAGCATAGATAAAAACCGAGACGGCCCTCCAATGGGAAAACCAATTAATATAGAAATTAGGGGAGAAAAGTTTGAAGAACTTTTAGCCATTTCAGAAAATATTAAAGGCATCATTGAAAATGCGGCTATAGAAGGAATTGAAAAACTTAAGGTTGATTTAGAATTAAGTAAGCCCGAACTGTTGGTTAACATAGACCGCGATCAAGCAAGAAGGTTAGGTGTTTCTACAGTACAAGTTGCCAGCACCATTCGCACCGCTTTATTTGGTAAAGAAATATCTAAATTTAAAGAGGGCGAAGATGAGCACCCAATTGTTTTACGTTTAGACGATGAGTACCGTTATAGTTTACCTGCACTCATGAACCAGAAAATTACATTTAGGTCGCAATCCGATGGGCAAATAAAACAAATTCCTATTTCTACAATAGCTAGTTATTCTTACAATAATACCTTTGGCTCGGTAAATAGAAAGGATATGAAACGTCAGGTTACCATTTATTCTAATGTAGTAGAAGGGTATAATGAGAACTTAATAAACGAGCAGTTAAAACAGTTGTTAACAGATAAAACACTTCCTCCTGGTTATGAGTTGCAGTTTACAGGTAAACAGAAAGAACAAGAACAAACTCAGGATTTTTTATCGAAAGCTCTCTTAATTGCAATAGCACTTATTGCTCTTATTTTAGTAAGTCAATTTAATTCGGCTATAAAACCATTTATAATTATTTTAACCGTGGTATTTAGCACCATAGGGGTGTTTTTTGGCTTGGCTTTATTTAATATGGACTTTGTTATTATTATGACGGGTATCGGAATAGTTTCCTTAGCAGGTATAGTAGTTAATAACGCAATTGTATTAATCGATTATATAGATTTACTAAAGATTCGAAAGCGAAAAGAATTAAAACTCGAAGAAGACACTCCACTAGCTAGTGATCTGGCGATGAAGTGTATTGAGGAAGGTGGACAAAAACGTTTAAGACCCGTATTACTTACCGCTATTACTACTATTTTGGGCCTTTTACCAATGGCTACTGGAATGAATATTAACTTCTATACCTTGCTAACAGAATTGGATGCTAAAATTTTCTTTGGAGGAGACAATGCAACACTTTGGGGGCCTATGGCTTGGACGGTAATCTTTGGGCTTACCTTTGCTACCTTCTTAACTTTAATTATTGTGCCGGTGATGTATTTACTTGCAGATAGGGTTAAAAATAAAATGATGAAAATAATGTCATAAAGTTTCGACAAAAGTTTTGAATTCGATTGAATTAATTACTTTTGTGGAACAATTGCTAACGTAGCTCAGCTGGTAGAGCACATCCTTGGTAGGGATGAGGTCGTCGGTTCGAGTCCGATCGTCAGCTCAAAAGCATCACTTCCTAGAAGTGATGCTTTTTTTTATTAATTGTCTTTTGGTGTTTTAAGATTCGATTGTAAATTAACAAACAAGCACCAAGTAAATAAGACTGCCGTTTTAACTAATCGATTTGTTTATTGGAAAGTCAAAATCTGTAGAGAATTCCTAGTATTTAGTGTGCAAAAAAAAATGCCCGAAGGCATTTTTTTATTTTGTTAAAAAGTACATTTTGTCTTTTGTTATAGCTCCACTTTTAAAATAGTTCGTCCTTAAATAGATTTCACCAACTTTGGGCAAAGTTACATTCCTCCCTAGTAAATCAATATAGTCGGTTCGAATAAGCTCATCATTTAACTCGTTTATATTTAAGCCGGGTATGTTTACCACTACAACTATTTCTTCTATAAAAGAGATAGATCCATTGCTTACGGTTACTAATACTAAGTACTCACCATTACTTTCGAAGGTGTAAATTACATTTTCTTGATTACTAAAAGGTACTCCGTCAATACTCCAAAGGATACCAAAATTAGTCAGTTCAAGTAAATCTACCTCAAATTCGTAAGTAGCACCTCCAATATTTTCATGCGAAACAAGCATAAAAAAGAAAGTACAAGAACCATCATCAATGGTGGCCAATACATCGAAATTTATTGCTGTTTCATCGGTACAACCTTCCGTTATTAATGAGTTACAAGAGCCGTCATCAAAAGTTGCTTGTGGGTTGTAGTTTACATACAAAGTATCCATACAACCTCCAAGGTTTGGAATACAGGAGCCATCATCTACATTAGCCAATACATTGTAATTAAATGCGATTTGTTCCGTACAGCCATAAACTATAATACTTAGGCAGGAACCATCGTTGGTGTTTGCAGATGGGTTGTACTCTAAGTAGCTTGGATTTGTGCAGCCAGAAACTACGGGCTCACAAGAACCGTCATCAATGGTTGCTATTGCGCTGTAATTAAAAGCTTGCGGGTCTGTACAACCCAAATACTCACATGTGTTATCGTCTAAATTTGCGAGTAAATTAAAGTTGTCTGCCAATGGATCTGTGCAACCACTAAAGGATACTGAAGCACAGGAACCGTCATCTGTATTGGCATCTGGGTTGTATTCTAAATAGCTTTCATCGGTACAACCTTCAATTACTATAGTTAAACAGGTACCGTCGTCGTTATTGGCCTCAGAATTGTATTCTACGTAGTTAATATCTGTACAACCACCACTTGCAAAAACGCTGCAAGTACCATTATCAAAATTAGCAGGTGGAAAGTATTCTACGTAATCAGGGTCAGTACAGCCTTCTATAACTACAACTTGACAAGAACCATCTTCTACCGTTGCTAATGGATTGTATTCTAAATAGGCATCGTTGGTACATCCTTCAATAGTTAGGATACACGTACCGTCGTTTACATTGGCTAGTTCGTTATAATTTAGTGCAATTACCACAGTACAGCCAAAAATTGCATCGGTAAGGCAAGAGCTTGGGTCTGTATCTGTGTTAGCTAGAGGATTGTATTCTACATAATTAGGATTTGTACAACCAAGAGCCTCATCTGTACAAGATCCATCGTCATCAGTAGCATTTGGGTTGTAATTAAAAGCTGTAGGATCCGTACATCCTAAAACTGGGTATTGGCAGCAGTCGGCACAGGCTGTGTTTGCGGTTTCACTAAAGTTTAGGGCGGTTTCGTCCATGCAACCTTCTTGGATAAGTGTAGCACAAGAGTTATCATCGAGCGTAGCTTCACTATTGTATTCTATATAAGCAGCATCGGTACAACCTTCTATTTCTTCTTGGGTATCTTCTATGCTAAAATTAGTTATAAGAGAGAATCCATTGGCTTGATAAAGCTCAATAAAGCCTAGAGCTCCACCAATAGTATAAGTTGCCGTAAGTAAATAATCTACGCCCTGGATTTGCATGTAAAAGGAGAAGGATTCGTTTACATCAAAACCATCTTTATCTTCTGTTGTACCATCATCTCCAAAAGCGGCAAAAGAGATGGCTTCTCCTTCGGTATAGGAGTATGCAGAAAAACCTCCACATTGAAGCTCGTTGTTTGTATCATTATAAAACACCCCTATAAGTGTTCCCTCCTGTTCTACAGGAGCTCCATTTAGTGTGATTTCTTCTGTTAATTGAATAAGAAGCGTATGGTTGGCGTCTGTATTTATGTCGGTAAGACTCTCTGGCCAGGTAATTACCTGAGCCGATGAAACAAGCGAAAACAATAGACAACAATGAAGTGCGAAATTTTTCATACAATAAAGATTTGAGCGAATATACTAATTAATCGTTTTGTACATGAGCAAAGTTTATACCACATAAATAAACACTGTGTTATAACTTTAACTAAAAAAAGAGCCCATATAGGCTCTTTTTTTAGTTAATCGTTAAACTTTATTATCTCTTAATCCAAGGTATAGATTGCGTAAAGTCTCTAGAAGATACTTTAAGTATGTACATTCCCTTAGGAAGGTTACTTACCTGAATTTTCACTTCTTCACCAATTTCATCTTTTTCAATACTTCTGGAAAGCACTTGAGCTCCAAGTGTATTTAGAATTTGGAATTCGATTTGAGCTGAGTTTGTTTTCAAATTAACATTCAACACATCTTGTACCGGATTTGGATACAAGCTTATTGAGTTGTTTGCCAAATCTTCTAAACCAATTTCTTGAACAGTAATGGAAGCAGATGCTTCACAAATGCCATCAGAAACGGCTACCGAATAAAGCCCATTTTCAGAAACCGAGAGACTCGTAAAGTCATTCGTAATACTGATCTCGTTGAGCGTCCAAGCATACGACAGATCTGAAACTGCAGGTGATACTGTTGTAGTTAAGGTAGGGTCTAAGAAAAGATCAATCATTTCAACCGAAATTATTAACTCAGTATAACAGCTACCATCATCCGTATTTGCAGTCTCATCATAGTTACAAGCAAGTTCATCTATACAAGCCTCTATAACGTCTATACATGAACCGTTATCCGTATTGGCTAAGTCGTTGTAGTTAAATGCAGTTGCATCCGTACAACCTTCTATTACGGCTATACAAGAACCGTCATCCAGGTTAGCTAGTGCGTTGTAGTTAAAGGCGCTTTCATCAGTACATCCAATTACAATTAAAGTAAGACATGAACCATTGTCTTGGTTAGCTTCAGCATTGTATTCTAGGAAAAGAACATCCATACAACCTTCCAAAATCAGTGTTGTACAAGATCCATTGTTTTCTGTAGCTAAAGATGAATATTCTAGATAAAGGAGGTCTGTACAACCAAGAACTTCGTCAAGATCACAAACACCATCTAAATCAGTATCTGATAAACAATTGCCTTCACAGTCGTAGTTTGAAAGTGCGTAAATACATGAGTTATCGTCATCTGTTGCTTCTGGATTGAAATTACAAGCGATCTCTTGAACACAACCTTGAACTTCGTCTAAGTCGCAAACACCATCATTATCGGTGTCTGTTATACATTCTCCGTCACAATCGTAGTTTTCTAAGGCAAAGTTACAATCACCTGAGTCTGTTGCTAATTCGTTAAAATCACAAGCAGTTTCATCGGTACATCCTATAATTTCATCTTCATCACAAACACCATCAGAATCAGTATCTGTTATGCAGACACCATTACAATCGTAATTTTCTTGGCTAAGAACACACGAACCATCGTCTTGGTTAGCTAGTTCGTCGAAGTTACAAGCAATTATATTTGTACAGCCTAAGTAAATACATGTATTGTTTTCCGTATTAGCGAGTTCGTTATAATTAGAAGCTGTTGCATCGATACATCCATCTACTACGGCAATACAAGAACCGTCGTCGGTATTGGCTAGTTCGTTGTAGTTAAATGCTGTTACATCGATACATCCAT
>Ga0209533_1000935_pt1 | contig 27636 bp, 18 predicted proteins | sample COG_04_FD_184748 | JGI IMG/M metagenome (GOLD analysis project Ga0209533, IMG submission 184748) | Pelagic Microbial community sample from North Sea - COGITO 998_met_04 (SPAdes) (version 2) | ecosystem: Environmental > Aquatic > Marine > Neritic zone/Coastal water | place: Helgoland, sampling...
ACAGCTTAAGTCCAATTCCATTATGGACAAGAATGCGTCAATTGGCAAATAACCACATTTCTGAGCTTGATTTAGAAAATTTTACTGATGAGTACAGAGGTACTTATCAATACAGAACTTATGACAGATTAATCAGTTCTGAAAGTCAGTCTTATTTTGATTATAACTTGAGAAACTCTTTAGGGTTAGACCCTAATGGCTCAGACTTTATTAATGTAGATGGATTAGATCCTTCTCAATTTAATGTTGATTTCTTTAGTGCTGATGAATTAACAAACGGTGGATTTAATAGAAGTTATGTAAACTACTATGGATATGATCACACAGGAAAAAAATTAACATCTAACCCAAGTCTTGATGATTTCTTTACTGAAACTGATGAATTTGGAAATAACACTAGACCAGTTTCAGCTTTTGAACCTATTTATTTTGCGGGATTTGTAATGGATAAATTTGCTTTTAATGACATTATATTTAACGTAGGACTTAGAGTTGATAGATTTGATGCAAACCAAGCAGTATTAAGAGATAAATATTTATTAAGACCAGCAAAAACTGCTGCAGAAGTAGGTGACTTTGGTTCTCACCCAGAAAACATTGGAGATGATTATGTTGTTTATGTGAATGATATTAATGCTCCTACTGCCATTAATGGATATAGAGATGGAAATACATGGTACAATGCTGAAGGTGTAGAAGTTAGTGATCCTAAAACAATTGAATCACCAAACGGAATAGCTCCATATTTAGCTGAAGGAGTAAGTGATGATGATGAAATTAGTTCAAATGCTTTTGAAGATTACAACCCTTCTATTATAGTTATGCCAAGAATTTCGTTCTCATTCCCGATATCAGAAGATGCCTTATTCTTTGCTCACTATGATATTCTTTCACAAAGACCTACAACAGGAATTAGATTAAACCCTTTAGATTATTTATACATTGATAATATTAGTGCAGATGTAATTAATAATCCAGATTTGAGGCCAACAAGAACAATTGATTATGAAGTTGGATTCCAACAAGTATTGAGCAGATCATCTTCTTTAAAAATTGCAGGGTTTTACAGAGAACAAAGAGATGAAATTACTGTTGTAAATGTTGCAGGAGCTTATCCTAAAACTTACCGTTCATATGGTAACTTAGATTTTGGAACTGTAAAAGGTATTACTTTAACTTACGACAAAAGAAAATCTAAGAATCTTTGGATGAAGGTTTCTTATACATTACAGTTTGCTGAAGGAACAGGTTCTAATCCTGGATCTTCTTTAGCATTAATTAATGCAGGTCAACCTAACTTAAGAGCAATTTTCCCTTACAGTTATGATCAAAGACATGTTGTAACTGCAACAGTTGATTATAGATTTGGAGAAGGTAAAGATTACAATGGACTTGTAATTGCTGGTAAAAAGATTTTTGAAAACACAGGTGCTAATTTTACAGCAAACTACGCTTCAGGAACACCTTATTCAGCTTCTAAATTTGCAGTACCAATTTTTGGAGGTGTAGCAAATGTACTTGAAGGAACACCAAACGGATCAAGAAGACCAGGTAACTTTAGAGTTGCACTTCAGGTTGATAGAAACTTTATGTTAAAGTTTGGAGAGAAAAAACAAAAAACAGCAGCTTTAAATGTTTACTTATTAGTAAACAACTTATTTAATACTCAAAACATAATTGGAGTATACAGAGCAACTGGGAATGCTGATGATGATGGGTACTTATCTGATCCACAATATCAATCTATTATCCAGAATCAAATAAGCGAAGCTTCATTCAGACAATATTACGCTTTAAGAGCGAATAACCCTTTTAATTATTCATTACCAAGAACTATCAGAATTGGTGTGAAATTAGACTTTTAAATTTCAGAATCATGAAAACTAAATTATTATTTAAATTATCGTTAATTACTGTAGGATTGCTATGTGCATCTCAATCTTTTTCAAGAGAATGGGTAGGAGCAAAAAGCAATACTACTTCAAGTAATAACAATGGGAGTAACATCTCATCAAGAGCAGGAGATTGTGCACCAGCAAGTCAAAACAGAGTATTAGACTTTAACAATGTTAGTGCTTATATTGAAAACAGTGGATTACTGTGGTTAAATAGATCCTTATCTAGAGCCTCTTATTTTGTGCCTAAAGGTGCAGGAACTGCACCTATATTTGCAGGGGGACTTTGGATGGGTGGTGTAGATGCTACCAATCAATTGAAATTAGCTGCAATTAGATTTAGAGGTGATGGTAACGACTACTGGCCAGGACCATTGTCTGTAAGTCCGAATTCGGGTAACGGAAGCGATAAAAAAGATTTTGGAGCAGCTGCTATTGATCAAGTAGAATGTGCAAAATGGGATAAGTTTTATGTAATTACTAGACAGGATGTAAATGAGTTTAGATCATGGTACAAGTGTTCTCAAGACCCAAATTGTGATGCTGCTGTAGATTTTCCAGGATATGCAATACCTACTAGTATTTTAGAGTGGCCTGCTCATGGAGATCCATCTCCAGGTAAAGATCAAGATTTTTATATCGCACCTTTTTTCGATAATCCAAATGGAGCAAGTGGAAAAGACGGATTGTATAATCCTCTAGATGGTGATTATCCTTTCTATAGTTTTGAAGATGATGACGCAAACTACGACTGTAGAAGTGATAGAGACATTAGATTATTTGGAGATTACACTATTTGGTGGATTTTTAATGATAATGGAAATATTCATACTGAGTCTGGTGGTGAGCCAATTGGAATGGAAATTAGAGCTCAAGCTTTCTCATTTGCTACAAATGATGAAATTAATGATATGACTTTCTATAACTATGAGTTAATTAACCGTTCTACTCAAACATTATTTGAAACTTATTTCGGACAATATGTTGATCCAGATTTAGGTGCAGCAGTAGATGATTATGTTGGTTGTGATGTAAGCAGAGGATTAGGTTTTGTTTATAATGCTGATGCAATTGATGATAATCCATCAGGTGGAGCTATAGCTTATGGAGCAAATCCTCCATCAGTTGGGGTTGATTTCTTTGAAGGACCTTACCAAAATAATGATGGTGTTGATAACCTTTACTATGTAAATGGTGCAGCTGACCCAGAAACTAAAGCAATACCAGGAAATGGAATTGGTTATGAAGATGGTGTAATAGATAACGAAAGATTTGGTATGAGAAAATTCGTATACTATACGAATGGAGCAGGAGCAACACAAGGAGATCCTGATGCAAATAATGCAGTACAACATTACCGTTATTTAAGTGGTTTTTGGAAAGATGGTTCTGAGTTTAGATATGGAGGGACAGGTTATCCAGGAGCACAAAATGTATCAACTTTAGCTTGTGATTTTATGTACACAGATGATCCTGCAACTGGAATAAATTCTGACCCTGAAGGATGGGGAACAGGAGGTGATTTAAGTCAATCAGGAACAGCTTTTTCTGAGTTTGCAGCAGGAACACCTGCAGGAGACAGAAGATTTATGCAATCTGCAGGTCCATTTACATTGGAGCCAGGAGCACTTAACAACATTACTGTTGGTGTGGTTTACGGGAGAGGTACAAGTGGAAATTTATCTTCAATTGCTAAAATGAAGCAAGCTGATGATAAAGCACAAAGTTTATTTGATAACTGTTTCGAAATCCTTGAAGGACCAGATGCGCCAAAATTGGCTTTACAAGAGTTGGACAAAGAATTGATTTTAACTATCGATCCTAAAGCTAATGGTGGTGATATTGAATCTTATTTTAGAATTGATCCAACAATTGATACTAATTTATTAGTTGATTCGTTAAAAACTGTAAATGGTAAAAACAACTTCTACACATTTGAAGGATATCAAGTTTTCCAATTAAAAGACAATACTGTATCAGCTTCAGATTTAAATGATGTAGATAAATCAAGATTAGTTGCTCAATATGATATTGCTAATGGAGTAACTCAATTAATTAATTATTCAGTTGATGCTGTAATGAATGTTGGTGTGCCACAATTAATGGTAAACGGAACAGATGAAGGAATTAAGCACTCATTAAGAGTAACAGATGATTTATTTGCTCAAGGTGATAGTAGATTGGTTAATCATAAGTCTTATTATTTTATGATTATTGCCTACGGGTATAATGAATTTAAAAAATACGATCCAACAGATGCCGGTTCTTTAGATGGACAACAAAAACCTTATATTTCAAGTAGAAAAGGATTTGATGGTGGTGAAATTGCTAAATATAAAGGAATTCCTCACATCCCTTCTCCAGAAGCTGGTGGAACTGTTCAGAATGCGAATTATGGTGATGGAGTTGAAATCACTAGAATTGAAGGAATGGGTAACGGTGGAAGAGAATTAGATTTAACTGATGAATCTAGACTTGCAGCAGCAAGAAATAGAAGGTCTGACGAATTAACTTATGCTGCAGGAAAAGGACCAGTCGATATTAAAGTGATTGATCCATTAAATTTAATAGCAGATGATTATGAATTAAGGTTTGTAAAAGATGCTAATGATGAATTAGCAGAAGCAACATGGGAATTAACTAGAATTAGTACAAGTGAAGTATATACTTCAGCAGAAAGTATAGCACTAGGATATGAACAATTATTCCCAGAATTAGGTTTCTCTATTAACATTGAACAATACATTCATCCTACAAGAGCAGTTAAAACTGACCCAGGAATATCAACAGGAGCAGATGAATTAGCTTCTGAGTTAATTACTTGGAGTTTAGAGTATGATGATGAAAGTAAACCATGGTTATTTGGTTTCTCTGATGTAGACGGTAACTCTGATAGAAACTGGATAAGAAGTGGAGCTCAAATTAATGATCCTGCTACTCCAGAAGGTCCGTTTAGTGACTACCAAGGTTTAGATGATGAACAACAGTTTGAGACTGTTCTTGGAGGAAGTTTCACTCCATTTAGATTACTGTCTGGTTCAGAAGGTGATAACCAACCTATAGGGTCAATTTCATATCTTTCTGGAGCACCAACTGCTTTAAATTTATTTTCAAAAAACTCACTAGCTAATTTACATAGTGTTGATGTAGTATATACTACTGATAAATCACTATGGACTAGATGTCCCGTTATTGAAACTCAAGACAAGACGAGTTTGGCCGAGGGTGGAGCAGCTAAACTTTCAGTAAGAGCATCAGCTTCTATTGATAAGAATGGAAGAAAATCTGGAGATGCTGGTTACAACAGTGGAGATGGAGATTTAGTCAGTGCAACAGGAATGGGATGGTTCCCAGGATATGTTATTGATGTGGAAACTGGTGAAAGATTGAATGTTGTTTATGGAGAAGATTCATGGTTAGCAGGAGATAATGGAAGAGACATGATGTTTAACCCTACTTCTACTTTCACAGAAGGTCTTGGAACATGGATAGCAGGAGGAAAGCATTATCTGTATATTTTCAGAAATAATGATCTTATTACTATACCTACTAACGTAGCCTCTAGACCTGGTGCTATTAGAAATTATGATGAAGGGAGAGAATTATATAATAAATTATCTAGTACTTCTTCAATTAGCCATAGAGATGCTTGGACAGCTTGTATGTGGGTAGGAATGCCAATGACACTTCCAGGTCAAACTTTCCTTTCTACTGATGCAATCTTAAAAGTGAGAGTTAAAACTGATTACGAGAGATATGCAAATAATGGTTATGTTGTAAATTTTCAAGGCAATTTAACTAATAATGATGAAGCTAATAGTATTAACGAATGGTTTAACTTATATAAGTTCAATACTAATTCAGTAGCAACTGGTATCAATGATTTGGATACGGCTAAAAGTGCACTTGATTTAATAAATATTGTACCTAATCCTTACTATGCATACTCTAACTATGAGAATTCAAGATTAGATACAAGAGTTAAGATTACTAACTTACCAGAAAAATGTACAGTAAGAATCTATAATGTAGGAGGTTCATTAGTAAGAACTTTAACAAAAGATGATCCACTTACATCAATTGACTGGGATTTACAAAACGCGAATGGAGTACCAATCGCAGGAGGTGTTTACATTATTCATGTAGATGTACCAGAAGTAGGAGAGAAAGTAGTTAAATGGTTTGGTGCATTAAGACCACCAGATTTGACAAACTTTTAATCCAGATTTAAAACTAATTTTAATAGACCAAACTTATACAGTATGAAATTAAAACTAACATTATTAACAGTAGCAGCCTTTTTAGGTTCTGTATCTCTTGCAGGGAATGAGGACAGAATTGGAGCAGCTGGTTCAACACAATTACTAATTAACCCATGGGCAAGATCATCTGCTTGGGGAAGTGCTGGTGGAGCTCACGTTAAAGGACTTGAGGCAATACAATTAAATGTTGCTGGATTAGCCTTAGCTGATAAAACTGAAATAGGATTTACCAATACTACTTGGATGCAGTCAACAGGAATTAAAATTAATTCTGTTGGATTAGCTCAAAGAGTAGGTGAGTCAAACGTTATTGCAATTAGCATGATGAATACTAATTATGGGGATATTCCAATTACTACTACTGAATTACCAGAAGGAGGATTAGGAACATTTTCTCCATCGAGTTTACTTTTAAGCTTAGCTTATGCAAGAGAATTTTCTACTTCTATTACAGGAGGTTTAAATATCAAAATACTGAGTGAAGGTATTGCTAATGCAAGATCTACAGGATTTGCTTTTGATGCAGGAGTTAGATATGTAACAGGAGAAAGAGATCAAATTAAAATTGGATTAGCTCTTAAAAATGTTGGACCACCAATGACATATAAAGGAGATGGATTTGCAATTGAAACTGTTAACCCTTTTACTGAAATTGCTACAACAACTGAGCAAAGAACAGCAAACTTTGAGTTACCATCTTTGATTAATATTTCTGGAGCTTATGATTTCATGATTAAAGAAAACATTTTAACACTAGCTGGAACTTTTACTTCAAACTCGTTTCAAAGAGATCAGTTTAGAGCAGGAGCAGAGTACAATTTAGACTTCAAAAAAGTAGTTGTTATTTTAAGAGCAGGAATAGCGTATGAAAAAGGTATCTTTTCTGAAACGGAAACATTATCTGCACTTTCAGGTCCTACTGCAGGAGTATCATTAGATTTACCTTTCGGAAAGAATGGTTCAACTATGGGTATTGATTATTCTTTCAGGACTGCACCAGTATTGGGTTCTATTCATGGAATAGGAATAAGACTTAATTTAGGAAGAGACGCAGAAGAAGAGGAATAGAAATTTCCCTTGTTGGAATCAAATAAATAAAAATTTGTATATTTGTTTATATACGAAATCTAAAAGAGAGTCGAAAGATTCTCTTTTTTCGTTATATCAACTCACTAAAGAGAGAAAGTTATGGCAGATATTACTTATTACACAGCAGAAGGATTAAAGTCTTTAAAAGACGAGTTATACGAATGTGAAACTTTTGAAAGACCTAGAATTTCAGTACAAATAGGTGAGGCTAGAGATAAAGGAGATTTATCTGAAAATGCTGAATATGATGCTGCAAAGGAAGCTCAAGGATTACTTGAGATGAAAATTTCAAAGTTAAAAACGATCATTTCTAGTGCTCGAGTATTAGATGATACTGGGATGGATACTTCCAAAGCTCTTATACTTTCTATAGTTAAGATAAGACACATGAAAACCAATAAAGAAATGGTTTACACTTTAGTAGCCGAAAACGAAGCGGATTTAAAAGCTAAAAAGGTTTCTGTTGATTCACCAATTGGAAAAGGATTACTTGGACATAGTGTTGGTGATATTGCAGATGTTGTAACTCCTGGAGGAACTATTCAATTCGAAATCTTAGAAATTAATAGATAATGGCAACCATTTTTACAAAAATAATAGAAGGAGAAATTCCTTGTTATAAAATAGCTGAAGACGATAAGTTTTTGGCTTTTTTAGATATTAGCCCTTTGGCTAAAGGACATACTTTGGTAATACCTAAAGTTGAAATAGATTACATTTTTGATGTAGAAGATAACGTTCTTGGGGAAATGATGGTTTTTGCTAAGAAAGTGGCTCTAAAGGTCGAAAAAGCTATTCCTTGTGAAAGAATAGGCGTTTCTATTATTGGACTAGAAGTACCACATGCACATATTCACCTTGTCCCTATGAATACAGCTGATGATGTTAACTTTACTCGTGCTAAACTTTCTTTATCTAAAGAAGAAATGTTAGATGTGCTAGCAAAGATTAACGGATAGTTAAAATTTACTCCAACAAAAAAGGGCTTGAATAATTATTCAAGCCCTTTTTTTATATAAAATCTAATTTAGATTACTTTGCTAAAGCTTCAGCAACTTTCTTTCCAATTTCTGCAGGAGAACTTGCAACACTAATTCCACACTCTGCCATAATTTTCATTTTAGCTTGTGCAGTATCATCATCACCACCTACAATTGCTCCAGCATGCCCCATTTTCCTTCCTTTTGGTGCAGTTTGTCCAGCAATAAAACCAATAACTGGTTTAGTACTGTTTTCCTTTACCCATCTTGCAGCTTTCGCTTCCATGTCTCCACCAATTTCTCCAATCATTACAATTGCATCAGTTTCTGGGTCATTCATAAACATTTCTACAGCTTCTTTAGTAGTAGTTCCAATAATTGGATCTCCACCAATACCAATTGCAGTAGATACTCCCAATCCAGCTTTTACAACTTGGTCAGCAGCTTCATAAGTTAATGTTCCAGATTTAGAAACAATACCTACTCTACCTTTTTTGAATACAAAACCTGGCATAATTCCAATTTTTGCTTCATCTGCAGTTATAATCCCAGGACAGTTAGGTCCAATCAATCTTGAATCTTTATCAGTTAAGTATTCTTTTACTTTTACCATATCGTTAGTTGGAATCCCTTCCGTAATACAAACGATAACTCCAATTCCTCCATCAGCAGCTTCCATAATTGCATCAGCAGCAAAAGCAGGTGGTACAAAAATAATAGAAACGTTAGCTCCAGTTTCTTTCACAGCTTGTTCAACTGTATTAAATACTGGCTTATCTAGGTGAGATTGCCCTCCTTTTCCTGGAGTTACACCACCAACAACATTTGATCCATATTCGATCATTTGTCCTGCATGGAAAGTTCCTTCAGTTCCTGTGAAACCTTGTACTATTATCTTAGAATCTTTATTTACTAATATGCTCATTGTTTTCTGTTATTTATTGAATGCTCAAAAGTAGTTTTTTATCCTTTCTTTTACAAAAATTAAGACTTTATTATTTTCATTACCAATCTCATAAATAAATCTTAATTTTGTTTCATGATTTTAGATTCAAACAATACAATTTGTGCACTTTCGACTGCCAATGGAATGGGAGCTATTGCTGTAATTAGAGTTTCTGGTGCAGAAGCTTTTTCTATTGTGTCTTCTATTTTTTCTAAAGAAGTAGGAAATCAAAAATCTCACACAGCTCATTTTGGTGTTATAAAAGAAGATAATAAACTAGTAGATGAAGTATTAATTACGGTTTTCAAAAACCCAGCTTCTTTTACTGGCGAAGATGTAGTTGAAATTGCTTGTCACGGTTCAGTTTATATTCAACAACAAATTTTAAAACTATTATTATCAAAAGGATGTAGGCTTGCAAAAGCTGGAGAATTCTCCATGAGAGCATTTGCGAATGGAAAGTTTGACCTATCTCAAGCCGAGGCAATTGCTGATTTAATTTCTTCTACAACCGAAGCTTCTCATAAGTTAGCTATGCAACAAATGCGTGGAGGATTTTCGGATGAGATAAATATGTTGAGAGAGGAATTAGTGAACTTTGCTTCGCTTATTGAATTAGAGCTTGATTTTAGCGAAGAGGATGTTGAGTTTGCAGATAGAACTCAGTTGAATGAATTATTAGTTCGTATTTCTGCCAAACTTAAAAGTTTAATAGATTCATTTTCTTACGGAAATGCGATTAAAAATGGAGTCCCAATTTCAATAGTTGGAGCACCTAATTCGGGTAAATCAACTTTGCTCAATAAATTTTTGAAAGAAGAAAAAGCGATAGTTTCTAGCATTGCAGGAACTACTCGTGATATTGTAGAAGATGAAATAGTAATTGAAGGAATAAAATACCGATTTATTGATACGGCAGGAATTCGCGATACCGAAAACGAAATTGAAAAAATTGGAATCCAAAGAGCAATAGAAAAAGCAGGAAAATCTGCTATTGTGCTTTATATGTTTGATGCAAGCTCGGAATTGGATTTAATGAAAAAAGAGTTGGAGGAACTGAAAGCCCAACTAACCGACCAATCTATTGACTTTATTTTAGTAGCTAATAAAATAGATTTACTGAAGGATAATTCTGTTTTAAACGAATTAAATTGTATCCAAATCTCTGCTTCAGAAGGAGACAATATAGAAGAGTTGACTCAAAAAGTAATTGAAATTACTAATTCCAAAAATGCCCAAGAACAACAAGTTGTTGTAACTAATATTCGTCATTACGAAGCATTAACAAAAGCTAATGAGGCTATCAATCAAGTGACAAATGCACTTGAAATGGGAATACCTGGAGATTTAGTTGCAGTTGATATTCGTCAATCACTTCATTTTTTAGGTGAAATAACTGGTGAAATATCTACTGATGAGCTACTTGGAAATATCTTCAGTAAATTTTGTATCGGTAAGTAATTTACTTTCTCTAATTCTTAGTAAACTTCTCGCTACGTATAATTTGCGATTCTTCTCCAATAAGCTGAATTATATAATTACCTGATTCTAATTCCGACACATCAATAGTTGAATTTCCGTTAGATTCAATAACTATTTGTCCCACAACATTAATTATTTGAACTCGAGAGTAAATGATATTAGTCTTAATAGATAATGAAGAATTAACTGGATTAGGATAAACAGTAAAATAAGTTAAAAACTCATTTTCTGTAACTCCAACTAAACCAATGTTTAAACTAGTATTGGTTGTATCTGAAGAACAGTCACCAAATGCAATTAACGATACTGTCTTAAGTCCAGTTGATGAATAGGTTACATTGTGAGGGCCAGCTCCTGATGCAATTGTAGGTGATGCGCCTGTTCCAAAATTCCACTTCCAAGCAATAGCATCAGATGATGCATCAGAAAACATGACAGGATCACCTGTGAAAGTATTAGTTGTTGAAGAAGTGAAATTAGCTGATGGATTTGGATTTGTTCCAGGAATACATTTGATGTTAATGTCATCAATTGCTATGTCTCCCCTAAATGAGCTATTTCTAATACCTCTAAATCGAAGTTCAATAACTTCTCCAGCCCAAGTTGAAAGATCAACTGTTTTGATAGAAAAAGCATCACTTTGGTTAATGGTTTGTTGACCAACTAAGGCAGTCATAATATCATTTGTCCAAACTCCTCCCGAAAAAATATCTAGATGTAACTCACCCATTGAGCTCCCATGCATGTGGTAAGCAAAGCTAAGTTCTGGCGATCCTGCATTCAAACTTATGCAAGGAGAAATCAATTCTGCTACATCATTTTGACTTCCTTGAGATGCTTCTATATGCATGTAATGACCAGCAGACGTAGCCAAAGTGTTGTCTACAAATGGTCCTGTTGAACCAGTTACCGTTCCACCATCATCAACATTCCATCTATAAGCAGTTGTCGTATTCACAGGATTAGTTGTCCATCCTTCTAATAAACCTGTAGCATTAGTTGCAGTGATAAAAGTTTCAAAGTCTTGGTTATAAGGGATGCTTTTTGCTCCAGCTATAATAAAACCAATTTTTGTTTTGGTTATCACAGTCGTTCCATTGGATATTGTTAAGCTCACATCATAACTACCAGCAGTTGTGTATGTATGCGAAGGGTTTTGAGTAGTATAATCAATTACACTATCTCCATCTACATCCCATTGCCATGAGGTTGCACCAGTACTATTATCTGTAAAACTAACAGTTAAAGGAGTAACACATGAAGTAGTAAGTGTTGCAGAGAAATCTACATTAAAGGTCGCGCAAGTAAAGTAATTTCGACTTGTTTTATGAGCTGCATTAATACGTGCAAACTGTCCCACAGAGAAAAAATCACGACAACTCTTTCGGGAGTAAGACATGATGTTATTTGGATTTGGAGTGAATGCAGTTCCGTTTGCATCAGTTGCTACTCCACCAGTATAAGGAGCTGTACCATTATACACACAAGAAGAACTTACATTTGAATTTCCCAATTGCGGATCAGCATCAGTATCACAAACAAAGTCTCCAGCTGAAGAACAGTTCGAGCCATTCACCAATTCGGATGTAAGAGTTCCATTACTTCCACCATGAGTATGACGAAGTGAATAAAAATGACCCATCTCATGGGCAAGTGTACTTCCATTGATAGCACAACTGTTTGCCATCAAAATAACATCAGGTCCACCCGGATAGTATGCATATCCACAAAGGTTACTTGTTCCTGAAGAAACTGTATTACAGAAATAAATATTAATCAAATTGGCTTGACCATGAGCAGCATGCATTACTGTCTCATCTGAAGAATTAAAGTTATAATAAGTGTTATTGTCAATATAATTTATTCCACCACATAAATAAAACTGCATATTCGCATTTATATAGTAATTGTTCATGCTGTCAATTGCTGCAGTTAATTGAGTAGTTGTTAGTCCTCCAGTTCCAGTACTTGTTCTAGTTATATGAGCTTTAATTGGTACCCAGTCAATTTGAGATAAAGCCATTTGACCAGAACTTCTATTAAATGTTTTTGCTTTATACTCGTCAATAAAATTGATTTTGTTGCTTTGATATTCTGGGTTGTTCTCCAAATTATCGAGCTGACTTTGTGTAGCAATAAATCCACATTCAAGTGCATCTCCTGAATTTTCAGATGTCTGAGGACTACCAGAAACTTGAGTTTTTAATGTGAAAACAGTAAATAAAACTAGCGAAATAAAAGAAATAATATTTTTCATGTTGAGATAAAAAGAGGTCGTGAATCAAAGTAATAGTTTTTAAATTTAATAATAATTTGGTTCAAGTATTCAATATCAATATTCTCAATTAAATGAAACTAATGCTTAGTATTACTTTTTACAATGGGAAATAGTATCTTCATTCCATCATTAACCAGTAATTAAAATAAGAAATAATGACTTTTTCTTTTCAAATCAATAAATTAAGTCTTTTTTGTTTGTTCTATTTGACAGTAGCTGTCTCGTTTTCTCAAAACAAAAATTATACTATTCAGTTATTAAATGGAACTATACTGCCAGAAGAGAATCATCAATCCATTATTTCAGAATTATATACTCAAGAAGGATTTTTAAGTAAAATTATTCAATTTTATGATATTCCAACAGCCGAGGATAGACTGTTGCTTAAAAACTCAGGGATAGAGTTGAATGATTATATTCCTAATTACTCGTACATAGCTACTTTCGATAAAAACAGGAGTTTAAATGTTTTTAATACTGTTAAAGTTCGTGCTGTATTTAATCTTGATGATCGATTTAAATTAAGTCCTGAATTATATAAAAAACAATATCCTGAACACATCCTTGATGGGGAATATATAAGAGTATTTGCTGTTTATCTAGTGAGTAACAATTTAGTAAGAGAAAAAATATCCAAAATCGGAAATATATTAAACTACTCTGCTCAAGATCACAATTTCGAAATACAAATCCCAATCTCTAAATTAAAAGAGTTGATTGCTATTCAAGAAATAAAATTTATTGAATCGATTAACCCTAATCCAACTTTGGAGAGTACAATTTTTAATACATCAGGGCGAACAAATTGGTTAAATAATCCAGTAAATGGATTAAACATTGATGGTGCAGGAGTAACTGTGGCTGTTGAAGAAGGAGGAATTTATGACACCAATGATAATAGAATAGAAATAGAAGGAAGGCTTACAGAATATGGATCAGGGACTATTTCTGGACATAAAAGGGGAGTTATTTATAGAATGGCTGGTGCAGGGAATTTAAATCCAATTAATGAGGGAATTGCTTCTGGAGCAAACGTTTTATCATTGAATAATAATAATTCAAATAACACTTATTTTTCAACAGTTGGTCTTGTTTCAGTTAACCATTCTTATGGTTATGGAATAGGAATGACTGCATGGTCGGCAGGTACAATAAGAGACCGGGATATACGAGACAGTATAGGCCCTTTGCATAGTTGGTCTTCTGGAAATCAAAGCAATAACGCAAGCACTTATGGGCCGTATGTTGGGATTAGTGGATATGCAAATTTAACAGGAGGGATAAAACAAGCTAAAAATATTTTCACTGTAGGTTCTTGTAATAGTCTTGATCAAAGATCAGGTTTTAGTTCAAAAGGGCCTGCTTATGATGGGAGAATAAAACCTGACTTAGTAATTGAAGGAGCAGGAGGGACATCTCATGCAGCTCCAAAAATTTCTGGAGTAGTAGGACAATTGGTTCAAGGTTACAAATCTGAGAATCCAGGAAGTAATCCTCATTTATCTCTGATAAAAACTGTTCTCTTAAACACGTGTGATGACTTAGAAAATCCAGGTCCAGATTTCCGTACTGGATTTGGTCGAGTTAATGTTAGGCGTGCTTTTTCAGTGTTTCAAGAAAATAGATTTTTAGAAGCGAGCATATCAAATGGAGGAAGTAATACTCATACCATTGCCGTTCCATCCAATGTAAAAGAAATACGAGTTTTGGTTCATTGGGCAGATTACCCTGCTTCTACCTCAATTCCTATAAAGGCATTGGTGAACAATTTAGACATGACACTAACTAGTCCAGGTAGTACTGTTTATTTACCATGGGTTCTAAATCCTGCTCCACATCTTGATAGCTTAGGAAAGCCTGCAGTTCGAGGGGTAGATGACTTAAATAACGTAGAACAAATTACAATATCAAATCCAGTTGCTGGAAACTATACTGTATCTATTAATGGTACTTTAATACCTCAAGGACCTCAAAAATATTACCTTACTTATGAATTTCTATATGAAGAAGTGTTGTTGACTTACCCAATTGGTAGAGAGTACTTTGTTCCTGGTGAAACAGAATACATTCAATGGGATTCTTATGGCTCTCAAGGTAGTTTTGATTTAGAATATTCTGCCGATAGTGGAGCTAATTGGAATACCATTGCTACTGGGATAAATGATACTTTAAGAGGATATGCTTGGACAGTACCTAATGAAATGAGCGGCAAAGTTCTAGTTAAATTAAATAGAGGTTCATTAAGTAGCAAGAGTATAGAATCCTTCAATATTATGCCTTTAGTTCAAAACTTTTCTATGCTTTGGAGGTGTGGCGATTCGGCTTTGTTTCAGTGGGATAATATGAATTCAGCATCTAGTTATACAGTTTCAAAACTAGGAAATAAATACATGGACTCATTAACTACTACAAACAATAATTTTGTATTGGTAACAGGATTGAGTTCTACTCACACAGATTGGCTAAGTATTCAGGCTCATGGTCCAAATGGCGCAATTAGTAGAAGAATAATAGCAGTAGAAATTCCAATAACTGATTTCAATTGTGTTGGAAAAGATGTAGCACTAGAAACTGTTATAGATAACAGCCATATTCCTAATTGTGTTTATGATGGAGAATTCCCAATAAAAATAAAGCTAAGAAATACTGGTACCAAAGCAATGGATAGTATTGTAGTTAAGTACCAGCAAAATAATGGACTCATATTTTCTGATACGGTTTTTGCTAGTATACCAATTGGCAGTGTTTTAGTCTATACTTTTAAGGATAGTATTTTACTCAGTATTGGAGTTGATAGTGTCCAGATTTGGTCCGAGAAACCAAATGATGTTTTAAGTTCTAACGATAGTGCTTTGTTAATTCTGGTTTCTTATTCTTGTGCAACAGTTTATCTTCCTTATTCTCAAGATTTCGATTCTTTCACAGATTGTTCTACTGCTTGGGGTTGTTCAGGTATTTCCTGTAACCTTATGGATGGATGGTATAATACACCAAACACTCCTTCTTTAGTAGGCGACAGTATAGATTGGAGAACAGATCATAGTGGAACTGCTACACCAAACACTGGCCCTCCCTCTGATCATACTTCTGGAAGCGGAAAATATCTTTACCTAGAAACTTCTACACCATGTCCAAATAAAGATGCTTTGGTGAATTCCCCATGTATTGATTTAACAACTTCTTCTTATGCTACTCTTAAATTTTGGTATCATTTGTATGGAAATACAATTGGAAGTTTACATATAGATGTTTTATCAAACGGAGAATGGATTAATGATATCTCTTCACCAATAATTGGTGACCAAGGAAATTCATGGTTTCAAAAATCAGTAGATCTTTCTTCTTATGTTGGACAAAAAATTGTAGTAAGATTCAGAGGTAAAACTGGTAATGGTTTTACAGGAGATTTAGCAATAGACGATATTTCTGTAAATCGTTTTCCTGTGGTTTCTTTTACTACAAACGACACAATACTTTGTCTTAATCAAAATACTATCTTCACCAATACTACTGCGCATGCTACTTCTTATAAATGGAGGATTAGCCCTGCCATTTTTAACTACCAAAACAATACCAACAGTACTTCTTTTCAACCCGAAGTTTATTTTCCGAATGCTGGGATCTACACGGTAAAATTAAATGCTACCAATTCTTTTGGTCAAGATTCATTAATTAAAACAACCACTATATATATTGTGCCACCAGCTGGACCAGTTACAACACTTGGAGCAACTTTAACTATAGCTTCAACAGGAGTTCTTTATCAATGGGTAAATTGTGACAGTAATTATTCATTCCAGCCTAGTGGTACAAGCCGAATTTTTACAGCTTCAGTTAATGGAAACTATGCTTGTATAATAACTACACCAGAAGGTTGTGTTGATACAACAGCTTGCTATTCTATTAATTCAGTTGGTGTAGAGAATTTCTATCAAGATATTTTTGATGTAAAAGTGTATCCAAACCCTGCAAATGAGATGCTTACTGTTGAGGTTTTGAATAAAGAATTTAAAGAGGCTATTTCTTTATCAATAGTTGATGAATTAGGGCGATTGGTTTATTTCAAAAATGAAATGCCAAAAGGGGTTACATTTAGTATACCTGTTAATTCTTTTGAAAGGGGTTCTTACACTTTGGTTCTAACAAATAAATCTTTATCCGTGAGAAAAAAGATTATTATCATGAGATAATTTAAACTCGTTACAATTCGTCTTCCGATAACACCACTAAAAAATCATTTTCATTTAATGTTACCTTTTCATTTTTATCTAGGTTAAGTGTAACTCCAAAGTTTTCATTCGGGTTTTTACTTTTATCGCCTTTTCTTATTCCTAAACAGACTTCTTCTCTTTGGTCTGCGAGTCCAATTAAATCTCCAAAAGTGGTTTCTAAAGGAAAATTATTGGTGTAAAGTTGAATTGACTTTACATAAATTTCACTGCCATCTTCAGAGAAAATATCGGTATAAAACTTATGAATTAAAGGTTCTTCGCTCAATTGAGCTAAAATCATTGTGATTAATTTATTACTGATAATAAAGTCATCTACTTCTGTTTGAGTTATTATTTCTTGGTTGTCAGAATTTAGTACTTGTGTAATTATTTTTGCACTAGCATTATTGATAGTTGATTTTATTTTTCTCAACAACAATAGGATTATCAATGTGTCTGAGTCAATTTTATCAGCATCTTCTTCAGTTAAATTTTGAGAAAGAATAATGATGTTATCATACTCAAAAGGATTTGCTTGGTTTAAATTATCCATTTGTAGAGGATCGGAATCCACTATGTTAATTTCAAAATCCGGATATTTTTGTTTTAATAAATCAATGTGTTCTTCAAATTCTGAAGTCGGGGAATTATAATGAATATCAAATTTAGAGCCTGACGAAAGGTAATCGAACGATTCATTGATAAATATATCTGCTACATTATGCCATCCTAATATTAGAATATTTTTTTTGGTCTGTTCTAGTTTTTTATTTACTAATTGTATTGGGGTACTTTTATGTATAGAATTGTCTTCTAATACAATCATAGAATCATCTTCGGCCAATATTATTATTTGATCCTCTTTTTTCATCACATACTTTTTCCCAGGGCGAAGTTTCATCCCTTCTTCTTCATTGTAAATTCCTAATGGGATCCCATCTTTGAAATAAAAAGGTAATTCTCCAAAAGTAATTCCATTCCATTCATCTTCATGAAAATACACTTCGCACCCATCAAATGATAAAATCTCATTATACACCACTTCCAATCCACTCGACAATGAAGTTTGAACCAAGAGCTTCCCCATAATGTCCCAAGAATCTAGTGCTATGATATTGTCATCATCAAAATAACTGATTAATTGACGTTTCTCTTCACTAAAAATTTCTGTAATTATTGGAAGTTCATTTTTTCCATTCTGACACGATATAATTGCCATAATAGATTTTATAGACTGAATGTCAGAACTGATTTTATCTTCATAAGAAGCACTTTCAGAACAATTGGCAAGTAGAATAATAGATTTTGCACTTTCTACTCCTACTCGTTTTAATTCATTGATATTTGCAAAATCACCAGTTGTAGTAATAATACTGGTCGATATTCTATTTGGAATTCTTTTGGATAGTAAATCGTCCATTTCTTCTTTGTCCTCATTGGAAAGAATAACTACAGAACCATATTTCTCACTTTCGTTTGCCAATATTAACTCTCTAATAATGTCAATTACACGTTCGTTCCACCCTAAGATAAGAGTGTGGTTTTCTTCGATAACTTTTCCTCTTCCTTTTCTGAAATTATAAAAAACTTGCTCCAAAGTAGTTGTAATAAATGCAATAAGCATAGACAATATGATTACACCAAATATTCCAGATAAAATGGTGGTAATCTTAAGCCAAGTAGGTGATGCATTATCCTGACTCATATTTCCAGGATCTGTCATTTGAAGCCAAGTAGACCAAATGTCATCCCAAAAATTATCACTAAAAGCTAAGTCGGGCCAAACTGTGATAATTACCCATCTAATAAAAATCATAAATAGAAACAAGACCAAGAACACCACAAATAGACTTACGAATATGGATGCTCCTCCTTTATTAAGGTACTTTTCAAATCTATATTTTAATTTGTCTTTGAAGCTTGGTTGCATAATTTGTAAGTGTTGTGTTATCCTATCAAATATACAATTAATCCTGAGTGATCTAAAATATTTTTATTGACTAATTTATATCCGTAGGGATTGGATTTATATTAAGACTCTTTTTTATTTGATAATTATTTTTAGATATAGTTTATATAATCAACTTGTAGAACATTACTCCAATTTGTTTTATTAATTTAGTGTTATATTATTAATATGTGTGCAAAGGACCATTTATTTCACAGGTATCTTTTACTAAATAAAAATTATGAAGAATATAGATAAGTCAAAACCAGTAATGTTGACTGGCGCAACTGGATACCTAGGAGGACATATTGCAAAAAACTTATTGGAAAATGGACATACAGTTCATGCACCAATCAGAAATCCAGAAAACAAAGATAAGACTAAATCTTTGGATGAAGTAGCTAATAACTCTAAAGGAGAGATTAAATATTTTAAAGCAGATTTACTTCAGGAAGGGAGTTATGTGGAAGCTATGAAAGGATGTGAATTGGTAATACATTCCGCCTCTCCTTTTATTATAAATACCAAGAATCCACAAAAAGACTTGATAGACCCAGCATTAAATGGAACTGAAAACGTATTTAAAACTGTTCAGAAAACTGATTCTGTTAAGAGAGTAGTGCTTACTAGTAGCTGTGCTGCAATTTATGGAGACGGAAAAGATACATTAGACTATCCTAACCAAACAATGACAGAAGATTTATGGAATACTACTTCATCATTAAAACAAACTCCATATAGTTACTCTAAAACATTGGCAGAGAAAAAAGCTTTGGAAATGACTGAAAATCAGGAGAGATTTGATTTGAATGTTATTAATCCTTCTTTTATTTTAGGTCCCGGAGTTAATCCTCATGGAACTGGCGAAAGTTTTAGTATTTTGAAACAAATGGGTGATGGATCATTTAAAATGGGAGCCCCAGCATTAAATATTGGCTGTGTAGATGTGCGTGATGTTGCTGAAGCTCATTACAGAGCTGGTTTTACCCCAGAGGCAAGAGGAAGACATATTTGTTCGGCAGAGAATTTAAGTTTTATGAAATTGGCAGATATGCTTAGACCAAATTATGGGGAGAAATATCCTTTACCAAAAAAGACTTTACCAAAATGGTTAATGATGTTGGTGGGACCATTAGCAGGAATACCAAGACAATTTATTAGAGATAATGTAGGTTTCCCATGGAAAGCCGATAACTCTAAAATCAAGAGAGAACTCAACATGGAGTTTAGACCAATTGATAAAACTGTGAATGAGTTTTTCGAACAAATTGAAACTGCAGGAGTATTTAAAAAGAAATAAGGTTTAAAAAAAATCAGAAAATTATGATGGTAACCAAAGGAATTAGTGTTGTTAAATTAGTAGCATGGACTTTACCATACATTGTGTGGCTTACCTTACTAATGGGAGGTTTTGCAGCACTTTATCATTATGATTATATAGAATTTTCGATTCCTTTATTTTCCTTGTCAATAATTGGAACTGCGGTAGCATTTTACATGGGATTTAAGAACAATCAGGCTTACGATAGAATGTGGGAAGCTCGTAAATTTGGGGAGGAATTGTAAATGATTCCCGTTCATGGCGAATGATGGTTGATGGATTTATTACAAGTCTGTTTGTAGATAAAAAAGTTTCGGAAGAGGAAATAAAAGTGGTAAAACAAAGATTAATTTATAGGCATATTGGTTGGTTGTATGCTCATAGAAGTCAGTTTTTAGTGCCAACTCCTTGGGAGCATGCTAGTCAAGGAGGACATGTAGGAAGAACAGCTAAAATTTATCAAGAAAAATTTGGAGTAGGAATGATTGATGATGACGTTACTCGTTACTCGTTACTCGTTCTGAGTTAAAGAGTTTTTTACCGCCAGAAGAACACGATAGATTGGTGGGAAATGTAAACACAGCTACTAAATAATTAATGAGCAATCCCTTGATTTAAAACAGTTAAGAGAAGATGGATTAATTGAAGATTTTCGTCACATGGAATTGGCTAATTTATTAAAGAGTTTTTATACCCTTCAGGGAAAAAACAAACGAATTAAAAAGTTTCCTCTTCCTCGTCAATATGCAAATCTGAGTCGATATTTTTAGGGATATTCATTTCGTTAATTCCATTGAGCATAATTCCAGAAATTCATAGCTTAGGAGATTGGGGAGTTTGGCTTTCAATTCCTGTAGCAGTTTTAATTGGTTGGGTATATGTAATGATGGAAATTGTAGGAGATTATACCGAGAATCCATTTCAAGGAATGGCGAACGATATTCCTATGCTAAACCTTTGTCGAGTTATAGAAATTGACATGAGAGAAATGCTTGGCGAAACAGATTTACCAACAGCTGTGGAGGCTGTTAATGGGGGTTTGATGTAGTATGCAAAACATCCTCTTCATCTGTTCAGCAAACAAAGACCGCTCAAAAACGGCTGAGGATTATTTTTCTGAAATATATCCAGAGTTAAATTTTGATTCAGCAGGAACAAATCAGAGAATCTGTTTTCAATTAGGAACAAATTTTATTGATTTGGCTCAATTAGATTGGGCAGATTCTATTTTTGTAATGGAAAAGAAACATGCTGATTTTGTAAATCAATTTTCTGATAGAGAATTCAGAAACAAGATTAATATTCTTCGTATTAAAGACATTTATAAATACAACCAAAAGGAATTGATTGAGGTGTTGGAAGAAAAATTTCATTTCTGATTTGTTATAAACCTTAGCTCCTTTATCCCTTTTAAAATAAGTTAACTACTCTTTTTTTCTTATTTTTATATTCTTAAAATGAAATCTTAATGAGCTCAATTTCTCCAGCTGCAGCCTACACCATCAAGTTTATTAACCAAACTAATAAGTCGGTTTTTTTAACGGGGAAAGCAGGGACAGGGAAAACTACTTTACTCAAAGAAATTATTGCAACAACCCACAAAAATACTGTAGTTGTAGCGCCTACAGGAATTGCTGCTCTTAATGCTGGTGGAGTAACTATTCACTCGCTTTTTCAACTTCCTTTTGGGGGATTTATTCCAGATAATGTAGATCCGCAATTTGCAGGTTCTATTAAATTAGAATCCAAAAGCACACTTGGTCGTCATTTTAAAATGAGTGCAACTAAAAAGAACGTAATCAAAAGTATGGAGCTTTTAATTATTGACGAAGTCAGTATGCTCCGAGCCGATTTAATGGATTCCATAGATTTTATGTTACAATCTGTAAGGAAAAACAGAAGGCCTTTTGGAGGAGTACAAGTACTGTTTATAGGAGATTTATTACAGTTACCACCTATTGTAAAGCCTCAAGAATGGAACTTTTTGAGCAAATATTATCGAGGTAAATATTTCTTTCATTCGCATGTAATTACTCAAAATCCACCTTTGTATATTGAGCTCGATAAAATTTTCAGACAAACTGATAACCAATTTATTGAAGTGCTTAATAACCTCAGGAATAACACAATCACTAATACTGATTTAAGTATTCTAAATCAATTTGTTAATCCAGATTTTGATTATAAAAAAAATCCTGGTTTTATTACTTTAACAACTCATAACAAAAGTGCAGATGAAATTAATTTCAAGGCTTTAAAAGAATTGGAAGGAGAAAGTTTTACTTACCAAGCTCAAATTATAGACGATTTTCCTGATAGGATTTTCCCGGTAGATGAAAAATTGGTCTTAAAAGTAGGGGCGCAGGTAATGTTTATTAAAAACGAATTATCCTTCGAGAAAAACTACTACAATGGTAAAATGGGAGTGATTTCTCACCTTGGCGAAAAAGAAATTCTGGTTCATTTCCCTGAAGAAGACAAAACAATTGATGTAGAAAATTACGTTTGGCAAAACATTAGGTACAAATTAAACCCAACTACCAAAGAAATTGAAGAACAAGTACTGGGTACGTACACGCATTTTCCTTTAAAATTAGCTTGGGCAATAACGGTTCACAAAAGCCAAGGACTTACTTTTGACAAAGCAGCTTTAGATGTTTCTAAGGTGTTTCAACCGGGGCAAGCTTATGTGGCTTTATCGCGTTTGCGTTCTTTAAAAGGATTGGTTTTATTAGCTCCTTTGCAAATGAACGGGCTAAAAAATGATGTGGATGTAATGCGCTATTCCGAACAGAAAGCAAGTGAAGATCGTATAAAATCGGCATTGCAACAAGAAACCAAAAACTATCTATTTCAATACCTTTATTCTACGTTTGATTGGAAACATATAGCTCAGGAATGGCGAAACCACAGATATAGTTATAAGGATGAAGAATCTAAATCACCTAAGGCAAAATTTGCACTTTGGGCAGAAACACAATCCAGTAAAATGGAAGATTTGATGGTTCTGGCACAAAATTTTATCAAACAATTAAATCACTTATTTGGAAAAGAACCCTTTGATATTAATTTTATCAAGGAACGATTTGAAGCTGCTTACGACTATTTTTTCAAAGATATAGATGGTTTGGTAGAGGAGTTGATGACGAAAATAGAAGAAGTAAAACGCATCAAAAAAGTAAAGACACTTTACAGTGAACTATTGGAGATAGAAGAGTTGCAAATCAATACAGCAACTCGATTGATGAAAGCAAAATTATTGGTAAAAATTATTGTTTCTGGTGAAGAAATTACCAAAGAGAACCTTACTTCAGAAGAAATTATCTTGTACAAAACCACCAAGCGCAAGAAAATAAGGAAGCTCATTGCCGAAAAATCTGGAGGAGTAGAAGAAGCAGAATCTTTGTACGAAGAGCCTAAATCCAAAAAAGGAAAAAGCAAGAAAAAGCCGAGTATCGAAGTTACTCTGGAACTTTGGCAAGCCAACCAATCGGTTGCCGAAACGGCTAAAGCCAGAAAATTAACTGAATCAACTATATTTAGTCATTTGATTAAACTCATTAATCAGAATTACATAGAGTTAAAGGAGGTATTGCCGCAAGATAGAATAATGGAATTAGCCGAGGTCTTTGAAAATTACACGGACGAATCGCTTTCGGACTTAAAACAAATTTCGGGTGATAAATTCACTTATGAAGAGTTGAGGTTGTATAAGACTCAGATTAAGGAGGATTAGATTCAGTTGTTGAAAGATAAATTGGATTTTAGCAAACGATAAATAATCCATTATCTTAAATTCGCTTTCAATTAATCGCATTCAATGCTAAACACCAAAAGAACTTTTATAGAAAAAGTAACCCTAAAAAAAAGTAGGAAGTAAACTTCGCGAAGAAATTAGTGTACTTGCTAAGCAAGAACAAGCAATTTATAAGACTGAGGAAAAGACATTAAGAGTTTGTTTTTGATTTAGTTATAATGAATATTCGGAATTATTGTCATTAATAAAAACGTATGCATGTTGTTTTTATTAATGACAATGCAAGAATGTTATAGAGATCTAACAATAAATTCTTTCTATAGAAAATATTGATTACCTTTATATGTGATTAGACTGAAAAGAGAAACGATTAGAAAAACCTACCATCATTATAAAATGGGGAGTTTAACTGTTCCCGTTATTTCTATTTATAAAACAATTTTTGGGATAAAATATTCAAAGGTATACGAGTATAGAGAAACATACTTTGGAAAAATAAAGGATTGTGAAAACTGTAACCTAGCAAAAGTATAAGCTTTCAATACACCTGCAAATCAGCCTGAAAACCAAGCTTGTCAATTATTCCTTGAAACTTATTCTCTTCAGAACTCTTTGTAAATACCCAAAGTTTTCCCTGTTGTTTTCTAGCCTCATTGCTGATTAAAATCCATTTCTGTATAATACCCTGAATATCACTTTTTTTAAACTTTTTTTCAATACATATAAAATCTGTCCCTCGGCTGTGTTTCACTTCAATATCAGGGGAATAGTACTTATTTGATTTTGGGTAGCTATATCTTTTAACTTCATCAGGTTTAATTAATATTTCTTCTTTATATTCCTTTTTAAAGAATGAAGAGATAAAACTTGGGATATCTTCTTTTTTCATATATTTACTTTCGTTAGAAAGTAAATATATGAAAAATAATTAGAAATCTCTTATGTTTTAGATTCGTCACTAAGGTTTTCTATTGAAGAGAGTACAGGCGAAGCATCTATATCTTCAGCATCAAGCAAAGAAACAAGGATTTCGATTGATTTTTGTATAGCTACAATTGATTTAGGATCTAGTTTTTTTAGACGTTCAGCAAATTTTTCATGAAGTACTACTGGTATTTTATTAATTAACCCAATTCCTTCAATAGTTAAACTAATTTTCACCACTCTTTTATCTTTATTATTGGGAATCCTTGCTATTAGTCTTTTTGATTCTAATCTAGAAATTATACCTGTAACTGTACTAGCATTCAAGTTTAAAAATTTTTTCAATTCAGTAGCTGTAGATTGACAATCCTCCTTTTCTTTTAAAAAATTAAGAATAAGTATCTGAGGCGTGCTAACCCCATATTTCTTTTCTATTTTTTTGTTTTCAAGATTTATAGATCTTATAACTTTTCTTAAACTTATTATAATATCAGTGTATTCCATGTTTAGGTTTAAAGGACATAAGCTTATAAATATATAACATTTATAGGGACTAATTAAAACCACTACATTTATTTCTACAGAAACAAATGTAAAGTCAAATATATTAGGAAGCATTGCAACTGAGTTAAAATCAAAATGAATTAATCCTAATTCTGAAAGATAAACTTGATTTTAGTAATCGATAAATAATCCATTATCTTAAATTCGCTTTCAATTAATCGAATTCAATGTTAAACACCAAAAGAACTTTTATAGAAAAAGTAACTCTACAGAAAGTAGGAAGTAAACTTCGTGAAGAAATTAATGTACTTGCAAAGCAAGAACAGGCAATCTCTGAAGCGGAGGAAAAAGCACTTAAGAGTTTGTTTTTGAGCTCGATAAAAGCAACACAAGAGCTTCAGCAGTTTGGGCATCACATTGGGTTGGAATACAATACAGTGTATGATTTATGCAACAAGTATTTTGAAGGATTACAGGATTTTGTTCCATTTTCTAACGCCATTATTCAGCATTTATACGAGAACTCCAATCACCCACAGATAAAAACGGGAGAGCTATTTGTAGTAGAATTTCACGATTTAGAATTCAATGATATCAAATGTAAAGGAATAGGGATATTTAAGATTGAGAACAAAATGGAATACTTGAACTTTAATCACAGAGCTGATGGAGTAGATTTCATTATAGAGAAAGGGGTGAAGCTTCAAAAAATTGATAAAGGTTGTTTGGTACTAAACTCAGAAAAGGACACGGGATTCAGAGTGTTATCAGTAGACAATAACTCTTATGATGCAGCTTACTGGAAACAATCCTTTTTGGGATTGGATGAGGTGAAAAATGATTCGTACCAAACGAAACATTATTTGAATTTGATTAAGGATTTTTCGGCTAATTTATTGGAAGAGAATGATTCGTATGCTCAAAAAGATTTCTTGAATCAAACGATTCGTGTATTCAATGAGAATGAATTCATCAATAAAGAAATTATTGAAGAGGAATTGCTAGCCCCTTTTGAAGTATCGGATAAGTTTGAAGAATACAAAGAAAACTACAAAGTAGCTAACCAAGTTGAGTTAGAAGAAAGTTTTAATATCGAGCAAGCCACTCTTAAAAAAGAAAAGAAGAAAATAAAATCTGAAATCCTATTGGATACTCGTATCCAAATAAAAATAGATGTGGACGAAATAGACACAGTAAAAGATAATATGGAAAGAGGATATGACGAAGAAAAGAAAATGCACTTCTACAAAGTGTATTTCAATGAGGAGTTGTAATTATCCTACCTTCTCAAAGTTCCCATTCCTTCTCATAGTTTTTACTACACTTTGGTAATCTCTATCTGGATTAAATACTTCAGACATTAGTTTTAGCGAACCAAGATTAAAACTTGCTTTTTTAGAGATAAATCCAAAGCCAGTTAAAGTTCCATTCTCTAGAATCACAAAAGATTTTTCAGTGGATTTTCTTCCTCTTCCTATAAATATTCCATCTTCATTTGGAGAACCATATTTCTCCTCAAAATTTTCAATTCTTAGGTTGTAATCGTCCGTGCTTTCTTCTTCAATGCAAGCGCCATGGCAATTGTGCATTTGATGACGAAAACAAGAGCCAACTCGGTTATGGTTTTCTAATCCATTAATTTTTTGACACAATTCGTAATTGTCAATCGATTTTTTCATGAAACCAATAGCATCTCTGTGCGAACTAAAATCTAGTACAGTTTCCGAATCCTGATCTACAGAAACAACTTCTAAAAAATGATAATCTGACTCTCTATTTATCTGAATCCCAAAAGGAAATTTGGTTTTCATTTGCCTTCTGTTGTGCTTTGGTTTGTGAGTTTTTATAGCCATATTTTCATATAGCAAAGCCATTGTTTCATTCCCAGTGATTTCAAAATCAATGGTGTGTATGTTTTCAATAATTTTTAAACCTTTGGGAGTTTTGTAATTATTCATGTGGCTTTGCACCCTTTTTCTGATACAAATACTCTTACCAATGTAAATGATGTTTCCTTCAAAATCGAAAAAATAATAAAC
>Ga0209533_1000939_pt1 | contig 27572 bp, 26 predicted proteins | sample COG_04_FD_184748 | JGI IMG/M metagenome (GOLD analysis project Ga0209533, IMG submission 184748) | Pelagic Microbial community sample from North Sea - COGITO 998_met_04 (SPAdes) (version 2) | ecosystem: Environmental > Aquatic > Marine > Neritic zone/Coastal water | place: Helgoland, sampling...
TGCGACAGCGGCATGATCCCGTGGCTTTTGATTGCGGAACTTGTGTCACACTCTGAACGCTCACTTGGAGATTGGGTGAAAGATCGATTTGCGGCTTTCCCTAGCTCAGGTGAAATGAATTTCAAAGTCGCTGACGCGGGCAAGACTATTGAGAACGTTTTGTCAGCCCACCGCGCGGCCGCGCTTTCAATAGACGAAACCGACGGCGTGAGCCTGGCATTTGATGATTGGCGCTTCAACCTGCGCCGCTCGAACACGGAGCCGCTCGTGCGGTTGAATGTTGAGGGCAAGGGCAATGCGGACGCGCTTGCGGCACATGTGAGCGCGATTGCGGATTTACTTGGCGGGACGTGTGCTTAGGGCGGCCGATAATGGGGCGTTATGGGTAGTTGAGGTTTTGATGTACCATAAAAAAGAATTGAATTTTATTTGATGAAAATTGTAGTAGTCGGCTTGGGATATGTTGGGTTGTCGAATGCGGTTTTGTTGGCTCAGTATAATGAAGTCATTGGCGTAGATATTTCTCAGGATCGTGTGGATGCTCTCAATGCACGGAAGTCCCCAATTATTGATCCAGAACTCTCTGAGTATTTGGCTGAGAAAAAACTGAACCTGTCCGCGAGTACAGACTTGGAAGCTTCGCTCACTGGCGCTGATTATGTGATTGTGTCGACGCCCACAAATTATGATGAAAAGACAAACTTTTTCGACACATCATCGGTCGAGACGGTGATCGCACAAGTCAACGAGACAAAACCTAGTGCCTGCATCGTTGTAAAATCTACTATACCGGTTGGCTTTACCGAAGATGTGAGCGAACGCTTGAATACTAATGCGGTGATCTTCTCGCCAGAGTTCTTGCGAGAGGGCAAGGCGCTCTACGATAACTTACATCCAAGCCGTATTATTGTGGGTGAAAAATCGGAACGCGCGGCGACATTTGCAAATTTGCTAGCTGAGGGTGCACTAAAATCTGACGTTGAGCTTTTGTTTACCGGAGCGCGTGAGGCTGAGGCAATCAAGTTGTTTTCGAATACTTACCTCGCGATGCGCGTAGCATTCTTCAATGAACTAGACAGTTACGCACTTGCCGGCAACATGAATAGCCGAGAGATTATTGAGGGTGTGTCGTTAGATCCACGTATAGGAAATTACTACAACAATCCATCATTTGGCTATGGAGGCTACTGCTTGCCAAAAGACACGAAACAGCTGCTGGCGAATTATAACGCCGTTCCGCAGAATATTATTCGCGCTATTGTAGATGCAAACTCAACGCGTAAGGATTTTTTAGCTGATGCAATTGTTAAACAACAGCCTAAGACTGTTGGCGTTTATCGTCTCGTAATGAAGGCTGGGAGTGACAATTTTCGTCGAAGTTCCATTCAAGGGATAATGAAACGGATCAAGGCAAAGGGTATCGAAATTATCATCTTCGAACCTGAGTTTAGTGCGGACAAATTTTTTAATTCACACGTCGAAAGAGACGTTGAACGATTCAAAAAAAACGTTGATATTATTTTAGCTAACCGGATAGCCCCCGAGCTAGAGGAAGTTTCACATAAAATTTTTAGTCGGGACTTGTTTAGACGTGATTAGGTAGGGCGCACAGTAGGGGAGGCACGCTATTGGTTAGGGATGTAGGTCTTATTCTCGTCATGGCTTTCTTAACGACCATTCAGGACAATCGTAACAAAAGTACAAGGCATTAATCAGGTTTTTTAACTGATTGTCATCAACGGATTTGGATACCATGCGAGATAAATTTGAAGAAGATTTGACTGAAGCTTTTTTGAGCGTAGGTGCTGATAAAGCTGACTTTATATATATCTATAGTGACTTTAGATATTTTGGTAAGTTTCGGGAAGCATACAATGACACAGATGCATTTTGTGATGCATTTGTAAACTTCTTCAGAACCAGAGGTCAGACCGTAATATTACCATCGTTCACTTACACAAAATCTGGGGTGTTTGAAATTGAAACGACCCCTACAAGACTTGGTGTTTTGAATAAATGGATGTTACGTCAGCCTGAGGTAATCCGGTCAGAGCATCCAATTTTTTCTTTTTCAGCACTAGGGCCAAGAGCCAATCTAATCCGAAATATAGGTAAAAGTGCCTTTGGCAACCAAAGTGTCTTCGAACGTTTAAAAAACAAAAAAGCTGCGTTTTTGCATATCGGTCGCCCAGTATACTTTGGAAACACCGCGATACATTATGTCGAACAAACCGCCGGTGCAACATACAGAGTGAATAAAGCGTTTGACACTAAAATCTTCCAAAATTCACGTTACATCGGAACTAATTATTCAGCTTTCTTGAGAAGACGGGATGTATCAAATGAAACCTTTGATACAACTTTTGCAAGCGCGGCCAACCAGATGCAAGACACTGGATTAGTTCGTCAAGTAGGGAATGAAGACCGCTTATCTAACATTTCGTTTTATTGGTATGATGATGCGATCGATTTCATGTGCTCGCTTTTCAATAAAAACCCCTGTATTTTCATAGGCACACAGTTTATTGGCTATAAAAATTAAACTACAAATAGGTCGCAAAGCATGCGATGTGGTATAATAGACACGAAGGGGCAAAAAATGTTCAACGTCAATGAAGAAAAGATGCTTAAGTTTTTCACAGAACGCGAAGGCCAAGGCATAAGAAATGATATTAGGAACCTAGATCTACAAGCTGAAGGGATATTAGATTCTTTAGATATGGTTGAATTAGCAATATTCATTCAAAATGAATTTGGAAAAAAGGTTGATTTGTCCGATGCAAAAACCTTAGCTGCCCTAGAAAATTTTGACAGTCTAATGCAACTTATAGAGGCCTAACGTTGAAAATACATCATTTAGGGATTGTAATTTCAGACTTACCCGAAGCTTTGGAAGCTTTGGGTTTAGATTTTGAAGATGTAACCGAAACAATTTATGATGAAGTGCAAGATAATAAAATTCATTTTATATATATCAAAAGTAATGATCTCTGGATTGAACTCGTTGAGCCACAGAATACAAATGCCACAACTGCGAAATTTGCAAAAAAATATGGTATTGGGCTACATCATATTGCTATGCAGTCAATGGACCTTAGAGAAACTGAAGAATCATTCCACCAACGGCCCTACAGTTTTATTCTTGGACGCTATAAAATTAAAGTCAATTCTTTCGGTGGATCAATACGAACACTATTCATTGCCGTGAAGGGACTTTTGATAGAATTTGTAGAGCGTGTGGATAAATGAATAGTCAAATATTAATTGAAGGCATTTTGACCCAAGCCAACGCAAACCCAGAGAAAGTAGTTGTTAAGGATAGTAAGAAACTTTGGACTTGGCGTTCATTAATTGCCCGAGCAAATTCTTACCGTAAAGCTATTAAAGACAGTGAGGAACTAGCTGACGAACGAGAATTTGCGTTGCCAATACTTGTTGATCGCTCTGGCGAGACAGTTGCTGCGATACTTGGCGCTATCATGAGTGGAAATGCATTTTCTCCATTATCACAAAACCAGCCTCAAAGCCGATTGTCTAAGGTTTTAAAAACATTAGACGCGCGAAGGATAATGCTTACAGACCACCAAATAGTTGGACCGACATCACTACACAAAATAAGTGCGTCTAAAGGAAGTATAGGTAATGATGTTTTTGAACTTTCTGCGTATAATTCAAAAAGCGATATTGCATATGTGCTTTTCACCTCGGGTTCAACGGGTCAACCAAAGGGCGTAGTAGCCAATTACAGTAACATTAATAACACGATGCGTTGGAGCGCTGACATTCTTCAATGGCGAAAGAGTGACGTAATTGGGAATTGTACAAATTTCTTTTTTGATATCTCGATGTTTGACATATTTACACTTTTCTACTTTGGAGTGCCGATGGCGATTTTTTCAGAACCTTCCACCCCAATTAAGGTATTAGATCAAATCACCGATTTCAAAATTAGTTCCATATTTGGTGTCCCAACTTTCTTCTCCCAAATTCACCGTCAAGGACTAATCGATGACAAAAGATGCGAAACCATAAGAAGGATCATCTCAGGGGGGGACTTTTTTCCACCGACCCATATACTGAGCTGGTTTTCGAAAAAACCGAATGTTGAGATATACAATGTATGGGGCCCTACTGAAACCTCAATTGTTAATACTATGCATAAGATAGTTACAACAGACTTACCGCTGTTACAAAGTGGCCGGTCTCCATCTGTTGGGAAAGCCCATCCAAGAATGCAATTTATCCTGATTGATGAAAACAACCAGGTGATTACTGACCCAAATGTTGCTGGCGAAATCTGTATGTTGGGCGATTGTGTGACAGTAGGTTATCTCGGCGATCAGGAAAAGACAGACAAGGCGTATTTTAACTTCAACGGTACACGTGCATTTCATACGCAAGATCTTGGTTATACGGATGAAAATGACAATTTATTTATCATTGGTCGAACGGGAACTACTGTTAAAGTATCTGGGTATCGAATCAATTTAGTAGAGATAGAGAGTGTAGCTTCGACACTTGTTAATATTCACCTCGCCTGCTGCTGTGTTGTGGAAACAAAATCACAAAATCCTGAATTAGTATTGGTATTAGAACAAATAAATAAGAACTTGGATGAAGATATCTATGTAATCAAAAAGGCATTACGAAGGTTACTTCCAAATTACATGGTACCGAAGCGAATAATATGGACGGATGCGCTGCCTAAGAATCCGAATGGAAAAGTGGACCGAAATCTGACATCGCAATTTTGTGAAGAATATGTCCGATCGAGATAGTGCCTTAAACACCAATACTGCTGACCGACTGTTTTTTGTAGGCGGAGGATCACTCCTAACCCGTGCGGTTTTAACTGTTCAAGATCTTGGATTTAAACACACCACAGTTTACTGTCCGGTCGATGACCCATGCATTCCAAAACTGCGTAAACTTAATGTTGAAATAACACAAACACACGACCCAAGCACGGATATACTAAGAAATTTAGAGCATCGTAACAAAAACATTATTCTATCTATCAATAACAAACACGTTTTCTCTGACGAAGTACTCTCTTGCAGCGCTTCATTTTTCAACATTCACAACGGCTTAGTCCAAAATTATCGTGGTATAAGTGAAGTATGTGTTTTTGCAGCATTGGTTCAAGGCGCGAAAGAGTACGGGGTCACACTCCACAGAATTTTGCCGAACCAAAAAGTCGACACTGGCCCGATTATCGCACAGGAAGCATTTCCGATATCTGCGCACGACACCTTTTTCGACGTAATGCAGAAATCAATGCACCACACTATCAAAATTTTTGATCTAAACATAAAAAAATTGATTGCAAATAACTTCGAAACAACTGTGTGCAAGTATGAAGCTACTGCGCTCAAATATGAAGATATACCTTCACTATTAAATGCCAGCACAGCCGATATTTTGATTAAAGCACGTTCAATGGGCTACTATGAGCCTTATTTCCAAAAACTCGCTAACTTAATAGACAAACGATGTCTATCCAAACGATGACCTTATTTAATAACAGAATGATCTCAGATTAACACATGTATAGAAACTTAAAAAATCTTTTTGCACTAGTTTCTCAGGAAAATCGCCAGAAATTTGTGTTCTTACAAATCTTTGTGATTCTAATGGCTGTGATCGACGTTGTAAGCATTATGCTGATAGGATTTTTTTTATCGGCGGCAGGTGATATTACACTGATCCAGGAAATACCAAATATTCTGACTAATAATATTTATTTTTCGCATAAAAATGACCTTGAAACATTATATGTTTTGGGAATTTGTGCATTTATCATGCTGATAATATCGGCTTCAATATCAGTATACACAACTTGGAAGTTGTCGATGTTTGGTGCAATTGTTGGCGCCGAGCTGTCGAATAGATTATTTAACTTTTACCTGTCACAAGGCTGGCTGTATCACGTAAATAACTCCAGCAGCAGTCTAACAAATAAAATAGTCCAAGAAGCAGGAAGAGTTTCGGGAAATATCATTAGCCCATTGATGCAAATGAATGCAAAATTAATTTCAGGTCTGTTGATTTGTGTTGCACTTGTGATTTACGACCCGATGATAACTTCGGTTGGTGCGACAATTTTTGGAGGAGTGTATTATTTATTATACGTAACCCTCCGGAGGTCTTTGGGTAGGAATGGGAGTGTGATTTCGCAAGCGCAAGAGGCAAAGTATAGACTTATGTCAGACGGTTTTGGTGGTATCAAAGATATCATTATTTTGTCACGGCAAGAGTATTTTTACCGCAATTTTATAAAGAAAAATTTATGGTTAGCAAATGCCCTTGGTAAAAATCAAATAATGAGCCAGGTGCCCAGATTTGCAATCGAATTTGTTGCATTAGGCGTTGTTGTTATATTTATCATGGTTGTCACACAACGAGATGGTTCATCTATCAGTTCTCTATTAGGCACATTGTCAGTTTATGGACTTGCTATGTTTAAGCTCATGCCAGCATTCCAAATCGCTTACACGGGAATTTCGCAAATTAAGGGCAATCTCAACGCGTTTGAGCAAATAAAAGGAGATCTCAGTTCTTCGGTATCAAGTACGTCAACCCAAACTCGCTCAGATGAGACGATGCATTTAAAAAATGAACTGCGCTTAAGCGACGTAAGTTTCGCTTTTGCTTCACAACAAAAGTTTATTTTAAAAAATATTAATGTTGTTATACCCGCTTTGAGCACAGTAGGTTTAGTTGGTGTATCTGGATCAGGAAAGTCAACTACTGCTGACATTATATCAGGCCTAATGATGCCTACAAATGGAAATATCGAAATAGATGGCACCCCTTTGACGGAAGCTACTCTTAAAAGTTGGCGACGATCTGTAGGTGTCGTTTCGCAATCAATATTCCTGTCTGAAACAACCATTAAAGAAAATATAGCGTTTGGATTAGATCCAAAACAGATCGATGAGGAAAAATTAGCTTCTGCTATTATTAGCTCGCGCGTCAGTGACTTTTTGATAGAACTTCCCAACGGTATCGATACCAAGGTGGGTGAACGAGGGGTTACATTATCAGGAGGGCAAAAACAACGAATAGGGGTAGCTAGAGCTCTTTATTGTGATGCTGATTTGTTGATATTAGATGAGGCTACCAGTGCGTTGGACGGTATAACCGAAAAGTTTATCATGGATTCTTTTCGAAACCTTGCAGGCCGGAAGACAATTTTAATGATCGCTCATCGGCTTGGCACTGTAAAAAATTGCGATATCATTTATTTTTTCGAGCAAGGTCGAGTAACTGATAGTGGAACTTTTGATGAATTATGTCGGCGAAATTCGAAATTTCGCGAATTGGCAAGGTTGCATTAAAAATGTTGGAAGAATACACGTAGTAATTAAAATGGACAAAAAGAAAACCATATATTTCCCTATTGAACACACACATAGAGAACTAAAGTCAAAGGTTTATCTCGCATCGTTGTTAGCGGATCACGGATACAGATGCTATCTTGGTAGCGGAGCGGAGATAATGCGTGTTCTTCGTTTCCAAAAGAATTCGTTACTTTTTCATAAAAGCACATGCGTTGATTATGTTCAGTCGGTCAAAAAGAGGAACCATAAGATTGTATTTATGGATGAAGAGTTGGGTTTCGCTGTGCCGAAGAAAGGGCTAGATGAGACAGTCGAATGGCGATACCAGACTTGTAACGAGGGTGATTATGAGCTTTCATTTGCTATCTCTGAACGCGTGTCAAATTTAATTAATAATGCCACAAATGGTAAATTGAAGACCATGCCAACTGGTTGGCCGCGTTTTGACTTGCTCATTCCAAGCACGCGAAGGCATACTGAACAAACGGTGCGAAACAAAGTCCTTCTATTGTCGAGTTTTGGGCGAATTACTGAGTCAACTTATAATGAACTTCTAAAGCAGCCCAGTGGCGATGAACATTATACTAACAAGCACCGATGGAAACTTTTTAATTGCTATATCGAATCAATACCGATTATCGCTGAACTTCTTAAGAAACAGGGCTTGCATCTTGTTATAAGGCCACATCCTAGTGAGTCTCATTCTGCATGGAAACGACATATCTCAGGAATAGAAAACACTACAATAGATACGCATACTGATCTTGCGGACTCCTTTGCCGATATTTGTTTCGCAATAAACCCTGGTTCCACCTCCGCGGTTCAGGCGGCCCTAGTCGGTATACCATCAATATGTTTACCCTATGAAGAAGAAGAAGGGCTGACTGATACGCCCGTGTTCTGGATTTCAAAGATGGCATTTGATGAGAAAGACTTAGTCGAAAAAGGGGTGCAGGCGGCAAAACAAGACGGTGACGAAATTCGAAGACACGCGTTATCTTTACTCACTACTGAGATTAGTAATCTCAATAACCGTGGTGCCGCGCAAGCAATTATCAATGAAATAGCTAAAATTGACTTCAGCAACGAGAGCCGATTTTATGCCACACAGCTTGATGTTTTACTCGCGGCTATTCGTTTCCATGCTTCATATTGGTTATCCTTAATCAATAATATTATTGGGTTACAACTATTGCAGCGCTTCAATTATAAATGGGAAAAAAGACCGAACGGGATATGTTCAGGCGATGTGAATGAGATAATTAAAGAGCTGCAAACATGTGGTATTCTAAAAGCACACGGCTACCATGTAGACACTGTCGTTAAAGATATCATATTAATCGAAGGCAACTAAATGAACAAACTTAAAAAAAAATTTCGGCTGGTTACCCCTCCATTATTGTGGAGTTACGGATCAAAAGTGAAAACACGCCTGTCTAAGCGTAGTATCAATGATATTTTTGACGGTGAAGGTATTATTTTTAAAGAACAAGTTCCTTTATCAAAGTGTTATTTAGAATACGGTAGTGGCGATAGTACTGAGTGGGTTATCAAGCACAATACAGAATGTATCGTCATAAGCGTTGAATCAGATCCAAAGTGGAGTAATCGTGTTGCATGTAGGATCGACAGTAAACAACTGAAAATGTTTTACGTGGATGTTGGAGTTGTAGGTAATTGGGGCAGACCCATTGGTTACGAAAAATCCGAAATGTTTATGGAATACGTGAAAAAAGGCTGGGACGCCGGTTACGACCCAGATACCGTCCTTATCGATGGACGTTTTAGAGTTGCATGCTTTTTATATTCAACTCTGCAGATGAAGCCAGGTGGTGTAATTATATTTGATGATTATGTTGGTCGAACGCACTATCAAGTTGTTGAAAAATTCCTGAAACCAAAACGCTTAAATGGTAGACAGGCCGTCTTTATTGTGCCTGAAATTAACCCAGAGACAAAAGAGTTAATTCAGCTCGAACTAGAACGCTTCATCATGGTAATGGATTAACTAAAAAAATCGAGAGATTAATGCTCTTCCATCAAAATAAATATTCCATTTTACCTATGTGGTAATCGCTAACGAAAGAGTAATTGCAGTGGATTTGATCAATTTTTCTGTCGTAATACCGACATGTGATAGGCTAGACTACTTGCTAGATGCAATGAATTCAGTGTTTGAACAAACATATGTTCCTAAAGAATTGAACATAATAGATAATGGCTTGTTCGCAGTAAATAAAAATGAATTGCCTCAAATTGATGGCGTGCAAGTTAATCTAATTAGAGGGCTGCCATATTTCGGAGTAGCACAGGCTAGAAATGTTGGAGCATTACTTTGCACGCAGGAATACATTGCATTTCTCGATGATGATGATGTTTGGGACAGATTTTATCTAGAGATGATTATGGGTAGTATCCATGAAAATCCTGATAGCGATATATTTATTGGTGCAATGTCTGATCTTGAGACCCGCAAATTGTTAGTAAAGAAATCTGGAGATTTTGTGGATCATTACCACTTTATATCCAAAGTTTTAAGAATTAATCCTGGTATAACTGGCTCTAACACAGTTGTGCGAAGAGAGGTATTTTTTAATAGCAAGGGTTACGATCCATATTTAACGACTGGTCAAGACAAAGCGTTGGTCCTTGATTTGGCAATAGATGGTTTTCAGCCTAAACGTGTAGGTGGAGCTATAATGTTCCATAGGTTAAATACCACCGGTTTTCGGCAAACTGAATTGACCAAGAGGTTACAGGGCAAATATAGATTTATAGTAAAATACAGAAAAATAATGAAAATAAGCGCCTTAGTTTTTAATTTTGTTTATTTTTTCAAAATATTGCTAGATTTCATCTCACGAAAAATAAAAAATATATTTTAGTATAGCTGATTAATAATGAAAAAAATTAAAACCATAGGTATTTTCGATAAAGAGTTTCCATCAAATCATTCTTTTGTTGATGATTTTTTTATAAAAAATAATAAATCCTTCAATTCAAAGAGCTATATAATATGTGAAGGTTTCCCTCAAGCTAGGATTGCGCGTTATCATGGCGTTATTATCTTACCTAAGTTACATAGAAGGCATGGGATACATCGATATTTAAATTTCTTTCTTATAATTAGAATATTACAGCGACTAAAGCGCAAAAATGTTAATCTCAAGATACTTATACGCAATTGTCCTATTTTACTTTTCGGCTGTGCCGTTTTAAAATCGAAACGCGATAGATTAGTGTATCAAAATAGTTTCCCACATGAAAACCTATCAACTACTGTAAAGCGTTTTGCCGTAGGAAAACTCTTAAAAGCATCTCAGAGTCGAGTTGATGGGCTTTTAGGGATTAGTCCTTTGGGGTTGGACCGATTACAAGGACTACTCCCAAATGTTCGTGAAAGCACATACATTCCATTGTGTGTTTCGCGACAGGACATAAGACAGCCGAAATACGAAAATAAAGAACACAATCGAGAATTTTTAAAGTTTTGTTACATTGGGACCCTCGATCGCCTGAGAGCTTTTGATCGGGTACTCTCTGGATTTGAAATAGCTACGAAGGCTGGCCTTCAAGCAGAATTGCATGTTTTCGGTGGGAAAGATGGCGAAATAACATTTTTGAGAAGTAAAGCACAAACACTTTCTATGTCCGACCGGATCAATTTTCATGGGTCAGTATCTCGAGGATGGTTGACTAAAGAGCTTGCTACATTCGACGTGGGGGTCTCGTTAATTCCAGATATATCAATATACAAAGAAGCATCGCCCACGAAGCTGGTTGAATACATGGGCGCTGGGTTGCCTGTAATTGCTAGTTTTGGTTGTGAGTTGCAGGAAAAAATTGTTCAAGAATCAAAAGCGGGTATCTTAGTGACTTTTGATGATATAAGCATTGCACAGGGACTCATGCGGCTATCTAGAGACAATAGACTATTAACAAAAATGTCGAAAAATGCTACTGAGTACATCAATTCCAATTACGTATACGAGCGTTATATTGATGATTTTAAGATCATTATGGACTTACCGGAGATTAGCGAGTGATGACTGACATATGGAACGGGAAGCCTCTTCCGGAAACTAATATATGTGTAGTTGGCCTGGGATATGTGGGTTTGCCATTAGCGGTGGCATTTGCCAAGCGGTTTACAACATTGGGATTCGATACAAATCTAAAACGGATTGAAGAACTTAAATCTGGAGTTGATCGAACGGCGGAAGTTAGTTCTCGTGAATTAAGGTCAGCTAAAAAGTTAAAATTTGTACATTCACTTAATCGCAGCGATGCATTTGATACAATAGTTATAACGGTCCCAACACCCGTAGATGAAGAAAAGCATCCAGACTTGTCGCCTTTGATCAGTGCAACAAAGTCAATATCAGATCATATTAAACCTGGTAGCCTTATAATTTATGAATCTACAGTTTATCCTGGAGCGACTGAAGAAGTATGTGTGCCGATAATTGAGGAACAAACAGGATTAAAACTTAACGTTGATTTTTACTGTGGCTATAGCCCTGAAAGAATAAATCCTGGAGATAAGGCTCATCGGTTGACCGATATATTAAAATTAACATCAGGCTCTAACGCTATTGCTGCGGAGAAGGTTGACCAACTCTATAACTCAATAATTGACGCAGGGACTTATAGAGTACCATCTATTAAGGTAGCTGAGGCTGCCAAGGTAATTGAAAATACGCAGCGCGATGTCAATATCGCTCTAATTAATGAATTATCTATTATTTTCAATAAAATCGGTATTGATACAGAGGAAGTGCTAAAGGCAGCTGAGACTAAATGGAACTTCTTATCGTTCAGGCCAGGTCTAGTCGGTGGCCACTGCATCGGCGTAGATCCTTATTATCTCTTGCATAAGGCTAGATCCTTATCTCTCCACCCCGAGATTATAACATCGGGCAGGAGGGTGAATGATTACATGAGTACTTTTGTTGCTCAGACGCTGGTCAAAGAGATGCTATCAAAGAATATTAGTATGGATCGTGCAAGAATTTTAATTATGGGTTTTGCATTTAAAGAAAATTGCCCAGACATTCGCAACACTCAGGTCATAAATGTCATAAATGGGCTTAAAGAATACGGACTAAAAATCGATGTCTACGATCCTTTAGTTAATACTCATGAAACTTATTGTGAACATTCAATAATGCCAGTGGAAGAGCTAATAGATGATCGGTACGATGCTTTGGTCTTGGCGGTTGCGCATAAAGAATTTCTTCAATTAGGCACAGCCAAAATTTTATCATTATGTAAAAAAGAAAGAGTTATTTATGACCTTAAATACCAATTACCTGCAGATGTAGTAGATCTACGCCTATAATTGGTAAAATCCAATAATTAGTTATTTTACAAAGGAAAAATAATAGTGAGTAAATACATAAATGCTTTGAACCAATTGTCAAAAGCTCCAAAAACTTGGCTTATCACGGGGGTTGCTGGATTTATTGGATCAAATCTGTTGGAAAAATTATTGAAGCAAGATCAATGGGTAATTGGCTTAGACAATTTAACAACAGGAATGGCTTCCAATCTTGAAGTCGTCCAAAAATGTGTATCCGAAAAACAATGGAAACGCTTTAGTTTTATTCATGGTGATGTATGTAACATTGAAGACTGTAGGGCAGCTTGCAAGAATGTAGACTATGTCTTGCACCAAGCTGCGTTGGGGTCAGTCCCACGATCTATTTCTGATCCGTTAACTACACACGATTCGAACATTACAGGACATCTGAATATGTTAGTTGCATCACGAGAGGCAGGTGTGGAGAGTTTTACTTATGCAGCAAGTAGCTCGACATATGGTGATCACCCCCAGTTACCAAAGATTGAAGATGTTATTGGTGAACCGCTATCCCCTTACGCTGTCACCAAACTCGTAAATGAGTTGTACGCAAAGACTTTTGCGAGAAATTATGCATTTAAAACTATCGGTCTGAGGTACTTTAACGTCTTTGGGAAACGTCAGACACCAGATAGTGTTTATGCAGCTGTTATCCCAACTTGGATTAAAAATATGATCACTAATCAGTCTGTTTTTATAAATGGCGATGGAGAAACTAGTCGAGATTTTTGTTTCGTTGATAATGTAATCCAAGCTAATATTTTGGCAGCTACTGCCAGTGAAGAGGCAAAAAATCAAGTATATAACATTGCGGTTGGTCAACGTACAAGTCTGAACGACCTCTTCCAAACACTCAATCAGGCACTGAATAAATTTGGAATATGTTATGAAAAACAAGCAATTTATAGGGATTTTAGAGATGGAGACGTTTTACACTCTCTAGCAGATATATCTAAGGCAAACCGACAGCTAGGTTATCATCCTGAGTTTGACTTGCAAAATGGCATACAATTAGCGATGCCGTGGTACGTAGAATGTTTAAAATCAAATTAATGATTAACTGTTCGAACATAGCTGATCAGACGGCAATTGCTTCGTTTGGGGCCAATAATGGCAACTGAGTTGCTGTTGGTGGCGACATCCTTCGTTGGCTTGTCTGTATTTTTACTTTTTTTTGCAATTCGAAATCCGCACTTAGCAGCACCTATTTTTATAGCGTTTAGTGTGCGCATCTTTGTTTTGATTTTAAGCCATATATTTTTAACCCTTCCTGATAGTACAAACGACGCTATTGCATTTGAAAATGTAGCTTACGAATTGAGTAAGCTAGGTTTTTCAAATGTTGTTTCATATTACTCAGGTCCGAATTCTTATTTCATAAGTTGGGTCATTGGGTTGCTGTATAGTCTCCTTGGTCGAAGTGAGCTCTTTGCTCAAAGTATTTCTATTTGGATGGGCATGGGAATTTGTGTCATGGGGACCAAACTTGCCGGGGCGCTGTGGGGCCGAACTTATGAACGTAAGACGCTATGGATACTAGCTATCGCTCCCTGGTTAATAAATTATTCATGTTTGGTTCTACGGGAGAGCTACATAGCATTTTTTATGTTGGTTTCGTGTTTCTATGTTGTTAAATTTTATAAAAAAAATAAATATTATTACATTATGGCGTCCATTTTATCATTGCTAGTAGCGGGCCATTTTCATGGGGTGATGATGTTAGGAATTCCACTTTTATTGATACTATGGACTTGGCGCACCTACTCTAAACTTTTATCAAAAATATGGTCAAATGGTGTGAAACGAATATTCTCATTACCAGTTACAATCATCGTTATTTTAGGAATTATATATATAAGCTATGCATTAAATATTTTTATACCAAAACTTGGATCTGTGGGCGAGCTGAGCGGAGAAATGTTCATATCCGCAATCGCAAACCGATCTCTCGATAGTGGTGCTGCTTATCCAACGTGGCTTACTCCAACCACAGCTTCTGACCTAATAACTTTATTTTTCCCAAGATTAATTTATTTCGCATTTTCACCTTTTATATGGGATATAAATAAATTTATTCATATTTTTGGTTTAATTGATGGTATTATTTATATATACTGTTTTTCACTAATATATCGGAATTATAAGACAATAAACTTGAATTCAGTAGCGATGATACTTCTGATGGTAATATTGTTTTATTTTATTTTATTCTCGTTCGGAGTTGGTAATTTTGGAGCTGGGATACGTCATCGGACAAAGTTTCTACCTATCCTGATATGTATTATTATACCTTTTGTACCAAATATTAGAGTAATAAATAATAGAATTAGTCATATTGAAAAGTATTAGAACATGATGAAATTAAATTCAAAAAGAACAGGCCCAGAGCAATGACTAAGATATTATTTGTCGTCAACAGCCTAGACTTTTTTATAAGCCATCGTTTGCCAATAGCTAAAGCAGCGCAGAAAGCTGGCTTTGATGTGCACGTGGCTACATCAGAAAATCCTAATGCATACGAACTTACTAAACACAATTTGAATCACCACATTATCTCATTGAATTCTTGTGGTTATGATCCCATTAAAAATTTAAAGGTATTTTTTCAGCTAGTATTCTTGTATTTAAATATCAAGCCAATGATTGTCCATCTGGTCACTATTCGACCAATATTATTTGGCGGTCTAGCAGCACGGTTTTTTCCCAGGCTGACGGTTATATTCGCTATATCTGGACTTGGGACAGTTTTCATCTCTAAAGATATTTTTTCAAGTATTTTACGTCAATTTGTCAAAGTTGGTTACTATTTGTGCTTCAGAAAGCGGAAGTGTGTCGTGATTTTGCAAAATAACGATGATGAGGAGTACTTTTATCGTTTTAGACTTGTGCAAAAAGATAAGGTGAGGATCATCCACGGGTCCGGCGTTGACTTGGATTTATTTCCGTTCACCGATGAGCCCAGGGGGATTTGCTGCGTTTCCATGGCCTGCCGTCTTTTGAAAGAAAAGGGCATAAACGAGTTTATAGAAGCTGCTAAAATACTTCATGACCGCAACGTTTTAGTAAATATGAACCTTTATGGATCAGTGGATCATGGTAACCCCTCATCTTTGACTATGCTTGAGATGTCGCAAATTAAAGACAGCGCTCACGTTAATTTTCTTGGGTACTCAGAATCAATTTCAGAGGTATATATTGCTTCACATATCGTTTGCCTCCCATCTTATCGAGAGGGTCTACCCAAGAGTTTAATTGAAGGCGCTGCATGTGGTCGTGCAATCGTTACAACAGATGTTCCTGGTTGCAGGAAGGCTATCATACCTAATGTAAGCGGTCTATTAGTGCCCAAGCAAGATCCAATGTCGCTCGCGAATGCAATACAATTCTTAGTGGAAAACCCCAGTATCCGAATGAAAATGGGTCAGCGAGGTAGGGCATATTGTAAAAGCAATTTCGGTATCAATCGGATTGTTGATGCACACCTAGAAATTTACAAAGAGTTGATAAGCAAAAGAAGCGAGGTGCAGTGAAATGAAATTCTGTAATAATTGTATTATGCCGTCGACGCGACCTGAGCAAGTTTTTGAAGATGGTGTTTGTGATGCATGCCGGAGCGCACAACTTAAACACTCAGAGATTGATTGGAGCGAAAGGCAAAAAGAATTCGAAAAAATCCTAGATCGATATAGAGGCGATGGTTCAACTTATGACTGCATTATTCCGGTAAGCGGCGGTAAAGATAGCTGCTATCAAGCGCTAACAATGCGTGATAAATATGACATGACCCCATTATGCGTTACGCACACGCCGTGTGATCTTACAGACGTTGGTTTGCAAAACCTTAATTTTTTACGTGATCAAGGCTTTGATTTAATACAAATTTCTGGGAACAGGAAATCGTACAAAGAGTTGGTGAGGGTCGGGTTTTTCAAGCTGGGTGATTGTTGCTGGCCAGAGCACATAGGAATCTTTACCGCCCCGGTCCGTGTAGCAGTCAATTATAAAATTCCTCTATTGATTTGGGGTGAAAATTCTCAATTTGAGTATGGGGGCCCTGTTACGCATCGCGAAAACAATTACCTAGATAGAAACTGGTTAGAACAGTTTCAGATGAGCGGGCATCGGTTGGAAGACGTTGTGTATGATGGAATAAAGCTTCAAGACATTAAGACCCTACACTACCCCAGCGATGAGGAAATCAAAAGAGTTGGTGTTACCGGTTTATTCTTAGGTTATTTTGAAAAATGGGATTCAAAAAGAAATACCGATATTTGCTGTTCGTTGGGTTGGAACAGAAATCCTGATGGTCCAGTTGAAGGCGCATACAATGACATTGAAAACTTAGACTGCAAGTGGATCGGTGGGCTGCATGATTACATGAAGTATATTAAATACGGATTTGGACGTGCTACTGACCAGCTTTGCATAGAAATTAGAGCTGGTAGATTGACACGAAATCAGGCTATCGAAGCATTGCAACTCAGCGATGAGGGTAAAATACCCTGGAAATATGTTCCAGATTTTTTAGAGTACCTATCAATCACTCAAGAAGATTTCTTATCAAATCTTGATGCTTTTACAAATAAGATGATTTTCTCTCGAAATCCGGATACTGGTAAGTTGCAAAAAGATAAAGAAGGAAACCTTATTCCGAAATTTAGCCCCCACTTGGAGATGATAAATTAGTGATCGGTATAATTGACATAGGTCTTAGTAATTTCAAAAGTGTTCAAAAAGCGCTAGATAAGCTCAACGCAAACCACAGGAAAGTTACGGGACTTGATGATTTTGAAGATTTGACGAAATTGATATTTCCTGGTGTTGGTTCTTATTCAGCCGCAATGCAGCGCTTAAATCAAAATCAACTTGTTAAGCCAATCAAAGATCACATTAAGTCTGGGAAATCTTACCTAGGCATTTGTCTTGGTATGCAGCTCCTGTCTCATAATGGGTTTGAGGGCGGCCTTACTGAAGGTTTAGGCGTTTTAGATGCGGATGTAGTCTGCATGAAGCCTGCATCTAACGAACCGTTACCACATATTGGATGGAATCAAATCAATCATGACGGCAAAGGTTTATTTGCAGATATTTCAAAAGATGCTGATTTTTATTTTGTGCACAGCTATTATATGCAGCTGCGTGAACAAGTGGTAAACTTTTCGGTAGATTATGGTGGTTTACACACTTGTTTTATTCAAAAAGGAAATGTTATCGGAGCCCAATTTCATCCAGAAAAAAGTCAAAAAGTTGGCCTAAGGTTCCTAGAGAATTTTTTAAATGCTTAAACACCGAATTATTCCGATAGTCCTTATTGATGGATTTTCTGTTTTAAAAACTATTAAATTTGACACGCGGAGAAATTTGGGTAGCCCAATTACTGTTTTACGAACCTATGAAACACGAAATGTTGATGAACTTATTATGCTTGATATCAATGCATCACTTGAAGATCGTTGTTTCGATCAGTGGCTTGTGGAGGAATTGAGCTCGGAATGTTTTATGCCACTAACTGTTGGTGGGGGTATTAAGTCATGCCGCGAGATCGAAAATCTTTTATCTGCGGGTGCAGACAAGGTGTCTATCAATACGAGTGCTTTAACAGATCTAACGTTTATAAATGAGGCGGTTGTTGAGTTTGGATCGCAGTGTATCGTTGCTAGCGTCGACGTATTTGCTGCTGAGCAAATTTACAATAAGCGTATTTCCAAAACACCAAACCTAGCTGATCATCTTATCCGTTTGAATGATTGTGACGTAGGAGAGTACCTGTTTTGTGATGTTTCGAGAGAGGGTACGATGTTGGGTCCAGACTTGAAACTTGCCAAACTATTGGCCGAACAAACACCTAAACCAACTATATATGCGGGAGGAGTCTCTCAACCTTCTGATTGTTCAGACTTGATTGAGGTTGGTAAGGTAGATGCAGTTGGTTGCTCTAGCATATTTCATTTTACGAACTTCACACCCGAAGACTGCAGATCAAATTTACAGGGCCGCGGGATACCCGCTCGACGCGGTTAGCTAAACGCTAAAGCAAATATGAATCACGAGGTTACACACATGGAAAATTCATCAATTCTAATAACTGGTGGGACGGGATCGTTTGGTCATCAGTTCGTTGAAATGACGCTCGAGCGATTCAATCCTGCGAAGATTATTGTTTTCTCACGTGATGAGATGAAGCAGTGGGAAATGGCTAAACTTTATGGTGACGACAGTCGCGTGCGGTTTTTCGTAGGTGATGTCCGGGACCGAGAGCGTTTATACCGCGCTTTAGATAATGTTGATTATGTCATTCACGCAGCTGCGACAAAAATAGTGCCAACTGCTGAATACAATCCCTTTGAGTGTATAAAAACTAACGTAAACGGTGCGATGAACCTCATAGATGCTGCAATAGACAAAGGTGTTAAAGGTGTGGTGGCACTGTCGACGGATAAAGCAAGTAGTCCCATTAATTTATATGGTGCGACAAAGTTAACATCAGATAAGCTGTTTGTGGCGGCCAATGCCTATTCTGGTGAGCATGGAACGAAATTTTCTGTGGTACGCTATGGGAATGTGATGGGGTCGCGTGGATCGGTAATTCCTTTTTTTGAATCGATCAAAGACAAGGGGGTTTTGCCCATTACTGATGCACGGATGACACGATTTATGATTACATTGGAACAAGGTGTGGAATTGGTGTGGCATGCCTTCAATGATATGGTTGGCGGTGAAATTTATGTTAAAAAAATTCCGTCGATGTCTGTAGTAGATCTGGCGCGCGCGCTAGCGCCAGATTGCAAGTTGAACTTTGTGGGCATCCGCCCTGGGGAAAAATTGCATGAGCAAATGATCGGCGAAGAGGATGCATATTATACATTTGAATATCCAGAACATTACAAAATCTTGCCAGCGATTAATGAATGGGCGACATCGCCAGAGCGGATAAAGGACGGTACGAAAGTTGCAGAAACTTTTACCTATCGCAGTGACAATAACCAGGAATGGATGACTGCTGATGAATTAATAGTTTGGGTCCATTCAAACCGTAATTATATTGGAAAAATCTGATGATGATTCCTTATGGCCGCCAAGACATTCGAGACGAGGATGTTTCTGCTGTTCTTGAGGTTCTGCAGTCCGATTTTCTAACGCAGGGTCCTGTGGTTCCGCGGTTTGAACTGACTGTAGCTGAGTATTGTGGAGCAAGCTATGCGGTCGCAGTCAATAGCGCCACATCAGCATTACACATTGCTTTAATGGCTTTGGGTGTGGGCGCCGAGGATTTAGTATGGACATCGCCGAATACATTTGTCGCGTCGTCGAATGCAGCGTTGTACTGTGGAGCGCAAATTGACTTTGTAGATATTGAACCTGAGACGTATAATATTTCTGTATCAGCTCTACGCAGAAAATTGGAGTGTGCTGAAAAACTGGGTGCATTGCCAAAAGTGGTAATCCCGGTTCATCTCACAGGGCAGCCCTGCGACATGAAGGCGATACATGAATTGGGACAGCGTTTTGGGTTCAAGATTGTTGAAGACGCATCTCACGCGATTGGAGGGCGTTACCAAGGCGCGCCAATTGGAAATTGTGCACACAGTGACATAACAGTTTTTAGCTTTCATCCAGTAAAAATCGTGACAACTGCAGAAGGTGGAATGGCGCTGACTAATCAGGTGGAATTGGCTGAAAAAATGGGGTTGTATCGCAGCCATGGGATTACTCGGGACCCAGCCTTGATGACCCATGTTGCGGACGGGCCATGGTATTACCAACAAATTGCTTTGGGCTATAATTACCGAATGACCGATATCCAGGCAGCATTAGGTGTCAGCCAAATGCAGCGTATACAGAATTATATTGAACGCCGACATGCAATTGCTAAGCGCTATACGCAAGAATTGGCAGATTTGCCTTTAAAGCTACCGAGGCAATCTGACTTTGCCTATTCGGCCTTCCATTTATATGTTATCCGACTGGACTTGGCTGAAATTGCTCCACTGAGTCATCATGATGTTTTTCAGGCGATGCTTAACCGTGGGATTTTTGTGAACCTACATTATATCCCAGTGCACACTCAACCATACTACCAAAATTTGGGGTTTGTTTGGGGCGATTTTCCTAATGCCGAAGCGTATTATCGCAGTGCAATTTCTATTCCAATGTATCCAACTTTAAGCGACACATCGCAAGCGCAAGTAATTGCTGCTTTGCATGAGATTTTAGCAAAATGAAGTTAGCGGTCATACCGGCGCGGGGGGGGTCAAAACGTATTCCACGAAAGAATATTAAATCTTTCGGTGGTAAACCAATGATTGCATGGTCTGTGCATGCTGCACAGAAAGCAGAGGTATTCGATCGCATCATTGTTAGTACGGATGATCCTGAAATTGCCTCTGTTGCACGTGCGTGTGGAGCCGATGTACCGTTTATCCGCCCGGTAGAATTATCAGACGATTATACTGGCACAATGCCGGTTGTAGCACACGCTATTGAGTGGCATGTGAACCAGGGTTTCGATCCCAAACAAGTTTGCTGTATCTATGCGACGGCACCTTTTGTGCAAGGGATTGATATTCGCCGTGGTTTGGGAATTTTAGAAACCTCAGGCGCAGATTTTGCGTTTTCTGTTACATCATTTGCGTTTCCTATTCAGCGTGCGATCAAGCTGCGCACAGATGGCCGTATGGAAATGTTTGACCCAGCGTATTTTGAAACCCGATCCCAAGATTTGCCGGAGGCCTATCATGATGCCGGCCAGTTTTACTGGGGTACAGAGGGTGCATGGTTGTCGGATGCCACCATATTTGGACCAGGCTCTGCGCCTGTAGTGTTACCACGATATCGGGTGCAAGATATTGATACACCTCAAGATTGGGAGCAGGCCGAAGCTTTGATGCAGGCCCTCGTCTATCGATGATAGCAAATAGTGAAAAGCCCGTGCAAATCATAATTCGCACTGACGCCTCGGTTGAGATTGGGACCGGTCATGTGATGCGGTGTTTGACCTTGGCATCTGGTCTGACTGAAGGGGGTGCACATGTGGGGTTTCTGTGCCGTGCGCATGATGGGAACTTGATAGACTTAATCAAGCGCAGTGGATTTGAAGTGAAAATATTACCTGCAAGCACGCTGGGAAATTTTCAATCAAAATCTATATCTGATCCAGTCCATGCAGCTTGGTTGGGCTGTGATTGGCAGTCAGATGTGCAACAGTGCCGTTCTGTTCTATCGCATAATATTGATTGGCTCATTGTGGATCACTATGCGCTGGATCATAAATGGGAACGCGAAATGCGCTCAACATGTCAAAACATTATGGTGATCGATGATTTGGCCGATCGCTCGCATGATTGTGACCTTTTGCTAGATCAAAGTATAGGTCGTACTGCATCCGACTACCTAGAGTTTGTGGGCGCAGAAACACGGATGCTGTTGGGCCCGCAGTACGCACTTTTGCGTCCCGAATTTGCACAATGGCGCGTTACCAGTTTGGCGCACCGCCAGTCCCCGGAACTGCGCCATATATTGGTGACAATGGGGGGGGTTGATCGTGATAATGTGACCGAGCGGGTTTTAACAGGGTTGCATCGGTGTCGCCTACCAACGTTAGAAAAAATTACTGTGGTCATGGGTCTACATGCCCCATGGCATGATGCTGTAATTGCAGCCGCTGCTGGAATGAAAATACAAACGGTTGTGTTGTCAGATGTGGATCAGATGGCTGAGCTGATGTCTACATGCGACTTAGCAATCGGAGCTGGCGGTACAACAACCTTGGAAAGGTGCAGCTTGGGGTTGCCGAGTGTCCTATTAATTTTGGCTGATAATCAATTAAACATTGTAGAGCATATGGTTGAAGCAGACGCAGCATTTGCGATCGGAGATTTGGATAGCTTAGAAACGTCTTTAGTAGAGTTCTTAGAAAGTTTTGCATTGTCCAATAAAATGGCTATTTATGCTCAAAATAGCTCTGACTTATTAGATGCCAATGGCGTTGTACGAACGATTGCAAAGTTGCTTGGACATAATGGTTAAAAAAGTCACAGTTCGAAGATTAGAAAGTGATGACCTCGAAACGGTATTATCGTGGCGTAATGACCCAAGGGTAAGGTCGCATATGTTTAATTCAAACTTGATCACAGCGGCTGAACATTTGGCTTGGTTCAAATCATCGGCACGAGACTCAAGACGCTGCCAATTGCTGGTCCTTAAGCAGGATATTCCTTTTGGATTTGCACAGTTTCATATATCGCACTGTAAAGCAGTTGCAGATTGGGGCTTTTATGTTGATCCGAACGGGCCAAAAGGCCAGGGTCAGGCTCTGGGTCAATCTGTTTTGTCCTTTGGTTTTGATGAACTAAAACTACTTCGTGTCACCGGCCAGGTGCTGAGCCACAATACACGATCAATTGCATTACATAAACGAATGGGCTTTAGCTACGAAGGTGAATTAAGGTCGCATCATTTTACAAAATCCGTCTACCAAAATGTCCATTTGTTTGGCTTACTCGCGAGTGAATGGAAAAATGATAATGCTGTCATGGCTTTAACTGAGCGAATAAGTGATAAAACTGGGGGTTAGAATGACTAATACTTTGCAAATTGCAGGACGAAACATCGGACCCGATTTTGCCCCATATGTTATTGCAGAACTGTCAGCAAACCATAATGGGTCTTTAGCAAATGCTCTGAAAATTATCGAATGTGCGAAATCTGCGGGTGCCTGTGCAGTCAAGTTGCAGACTTACAGGCCTGATACAATCACACTAGACAGCGCGTCTGAGGAGTTTCGTATAAAAGGGGGATTGTGGGATGGGCGCACTCTTTATGAACTGTATGAACAGGCACATATGCCTTGGGAATGGCACAAACCTCTTTTTGATCACGCTCGCAAAGTGGGGATAACGATATTCAGTTCGCCTTTTGATATGACAGCGATTGATTTACTAGAGGATTTAGGGGCGCCAGCCTATAAAATTGCGTCCTTCGAAGCGATCGATTTACCACTGATCCGCTATGCCGCCAGTACTGGCAAGCCAATGATCATTTCCACTGGAATGGCTGATGAGACAGAAATCTCTGAAGCGATTGAGGCCGCGCAGTCTGCTGGGTGTAACGAATTGGCAATTTTACATTGTGTGAGTGGATATCCAGCCCCTGCAGAGGATTATAATCTTAAAACTATCCCTGATATGATTGAGCGATTTGGATTGGTGACAGGGCTCTCTGATCACACATTGGACAACACTACTGCGATTGCAAGCGTGGTATTGGGTGCTTCAATTATTGAAAAACATTTTACTTTGGACCGAAATGGTGGTGGTCCCGACGATATTTTTTCTTTAGAGCCTGCCGAGATGGCAGATTTGTGTCGTGATGCAAAAACGGCATGGTCCGCAATGGGCTGTGTGGACTATGGGTGTAAATCAAGCGAAAAAGGAAATGTACAATTTCGACGTTCCTTGTATTTTGTAAAGGATATGAAGGTTGGTGATGTTATATCACACGATGTTATAAGATCTATTCGTCCTGGGAATGGCTTAGCTCCTAAATATCTTGATGAAATCTTAGGTAAACATGTTACGGAAAATATAAAGCAACATTCGCCTGTGACTTGGAAGTTGGTTGATCGAATGAAGGATTAGGTGTCTTAAAATATGTGCAATGCGATCCTTAAATTAACTAATCCTCAATTAACGCTCTAGTCAACTCGGTCATGAATTCTAGGGGATTGCAATGTATGTAGCTATATTTGAGATTTGATGGCGTGAATAATATAGTAGATCACACAATTATATTATAAATTTTTGATATTAATAAAATAAATTAAATAGAACGGGTGAAAAATGGTACTACTAATACATCATCTGATAAAGGCTTTAAAGATGACATGAGTTAAATTGTTGCATGGGGTGTACAATGTAAATAACTTTATTTCAAAAGCTTTACTGAAAATTGCCGTACCGGCTTAGGTAATAAAAACGAAAGAAATTTTCTTTTTGGCATTAATGAACGAATTATATCAATGAATAATGCTTTTGTTTATGTAGTTCATGAGATAACGTCCAACGCTATGGAAACGAGCGCAATGAAAGCTTGTACTTGATTGGAAGCATAATGGAAAATATTCAGAGTGATATTTCAACCGATTGGTAATTACCAGTGCGGCTAAAAGTATATTAATTAACGGTGAAATAAATGATTGGTACCCAGATTCATGAATTTGCTAAAAAGCTTTGGCCAATAAATAGGAGTATCACTGGAGAGGGTGTAAGGGAGACATTAAAACAAATTCAGTACCATATAGCCGAAGTCAAAATTAAATCTGTACCCTCAGGTACAGCTGTGTTTGATTGGATAATTCCAAGAGAATGGTATGTGAATGAAGCATATATTATAACGCCATCTGGAAAAAAAATTTGTGATTTTAATAATAACAATCTTCATTTGGTAGGGTATAGTGTACCCTTCACTGGAGAGATAGATCTTGCTGAACTCAAAGCTCATTTATACACTCTTCCAGACCAGAAAGATGCAATCCCTTATATTACGAGTTATTATGATGAACGCTGGGGCTTCTGTTTAACTCATGACCAATACAATCAATTGGAAGAAGGGAGCTATTTTGTTAAAGTCGATACAAAATTATTTGATGGTGAACTTAATTATGGTGAACTAATTCTACCTGGAAAAAGCTCTGAAGAAGTCTTCATTAGCACATATATATGTCATCCATCGATGGCCAACAATGAGCTGTCCGGTCCAGCTGTTGTAACTTATTTGGCTAAATGGCTGACACAAATTGAGGCATTGGAATATACATATAGAATTATCTTCATCCCGGAGACCATCGGATCTATAACATATTTAAGTCAGCATCATGAAATTATGAAAAAGAATATTTTTGCTGGATTCAACGTATCATGTATTGGGGACAACAGATCCTACTCTTACCTGCCTTCGCGCAATGGCAAAACTTACAGCGATGAAATTGCGAAGCATGTATTAAAGTGGACTGACAAAAAATTTCGCCAATACAGTTGGTACGATGATCGAGGTAGTGACGAACGTCAGTATTGCGCGCCTGGTTTAGATCTTCCAATAGCATCCATTATGAGAACAAAATTTGGAGAATATCCAGAGTACCATACTTCTTTAGACGATCTCGAACAGGTTGTTACTCCTGATGGTTTAGAGGGCGGATACCAAATGTTAAGACGAGCTATAGAAGTAATTGAGAAGAATAGAAAATATAAAATACAAGTGCTCGGCGAACCACAACTAGGCAAGCGGGGATTATATCCTGCTATATCATCAAAAAAAACTTGGGATGAGGTTAAACTTAAAATGAATTTCTTAAGTGAATGTGATGGTGCCACGTCGCTGCTCCAGATAGCAGAAAATTTAGATACACCAATATGGGAACTCTATGATATCGCAGATATTTTTCTTGGACATGGTCTGATAAAAATTAATGACTGAACTGTATTATGGTGAAAGGAGCCACAGCAGTACCACTACTTAATGTCTGCAAAATGCATATAGGTAAATGCATTTTAAGAGTAAATTAATAAAGAAGAAATGAGATTTATGCGCTGGGACCAAGTCAATTTAATATTGGTTCTTGATCCTGTGAACGTAGAAAATTGATAAACTTATATTTTCATTCGAGAAATGCACGTATTCTGGGTAATATTGGAGCTCATGAAATCTAGCCTTTGCAACTGAATTTGGATATGTTGCTACGAGAATGAGAAATTTTGAGTGACTGCCTTTCGTAAATTTTGGCGTTGTGCAGAGCAAATCAAGGCTGCAATGCTGAATTGAACTTTCCACCTAGCAATCGTACGTATCGCGTATCACATTAAACTTACACGTTGAGATAAATATGAAAAAAATTCGCAAGGCAGTATTTCCCGTAGCTGGATTTGGCACCCGGTTTTTGCCCGCAACTAAGGCGATGCCAAAGGAACTTCTGCCCATCGTGGACAAGCCTCTGATCCAATATGCCGTCGAAGAGGCTATTGTGGCGAGAATTGACACACTGATCTTCGTTACGGGCCGTAATAAGCGCGCAGTCGAAGATCACTTCGACAATAACCAGGAGTTGGAAATGGCCCTCCGCGCAAAAGGCAAAGTTGAACAGGCTGATATGGTTAAAAACATTCTACCCGCCGGCGTTGAGTGCATTTTTGTGCGTCAGGCGGAACAACTAGGGCTTGGACATGCCGTGCTCTGCGCAGAGCGTGTTGTTGGTGGTGATCCCTTCGCGGTCTTGCTCGCAGATGATTTTATTACCAGTGACGGTAGTGGAGTGACGGCAGACCTCATCAGTGCCTATGAGGCCACTGGTAGGACCCAGCTTAGCGTCATGGAAGTCAATGGTCCTGAAATTTCTAAGTATGGGGTTGTGGTGCCAAATAGGACACCTGGCTCCGTCGCAGGGTTGATCGAAAAACCAGAGGCAGACAAGGCACCATCAAATTTAGCTAGCATTGGTCGCTATGTGCTGACACCCGATATTTTTGAAATCCTACGCAACCAACAAGCTGGCGCTGGTGGAGAGATCCAACTCGCAGATGCTATAAATACCCAAGCGGCCAATAATGCTGTTGAGGCGGTAAAGGTAAAGGGGCGTCGCTTTGATTGTGGCAGCGTGGAGGGATATTTGGATGCGATCATGCACGTAGCCGAGCATAAAAAACGCTGATCTGTGGTCAAAAATATTTTTAATAGAGCTAAAATACATTTTCTTATTTCCAAATATTGTGTTGCGAAAACCGTAAATACCTCGAGACGGTACTTGGATCAGACCACCCTCCCGCGCGCATAATAGCCGCCAGGTCATAACCCTTGATTAACAAGTCTTGAGCCGC
>Ga0209533_1000943_pt1 | contig 27548 bp, 15 predicted proteins | sample COG_04_FD_184748 | JGI IMG/M metagenome (GOLD analysis project Ga0209533, IMG submission 184748) | Pelagic Microbial community sample from North Sea - COGITO 998_met_04 (SPAdes) (version 2) | ecosystem: Environmental > Aquatic > Marine > Neritic zone/Coastal water | place: Helgoland, sampling...
TTTTTTCTCAGCCTGTTATTGATATTTCTTATGAGGTTTTTACTGTCTTTATTGACTTTATTATTGTAGGCATTTCTACAATAATCAGAACAGAATTTTTTGTCAATTCTACCTTTTACAGGATCTCCACACTCCAGACATTGTTTCGTTTCCATAGTCTTATTTTTTAATTGTTAAAGGTACAAATTATTCGTTTACAAACGACTACAAATACTTACAATCGAAAGTAAGTGCTTTGTAACCGAATAAAATTTTGAAGTAGTTACATCTTTGCCATGTCAAAACGAAATAACCGTTCGACAGAAATTAAATTATAAACCTGCACCGAGTAAATAAAGGCAAAGTGCACAAAACCTTATCTTATGAGTACGTTAAGAAACAAAGTACAGTTAATTGGAAATTTAGGAAACGATCCAGAAATCATCACTTTAGAAAGTGGTAAAAAATTAGCAAAATTATCGATTGCTACCAATGAAAGTTATAAAAACGCTCAAGGCGAAAAAGTAACCGACACCCAGTGGCACAATGTTGTTGCTTGGAATAAAACAGCCGAGATAGTCGAAAAATACCTTCAAAAAGGTAGTGAAGTTGCTATAGAAGGAAAACTAACTACTAGAAGTTATGAAACCAAAGAAGGAGAAAAAAGATACATTACAGAAGTTGTTTGTAATGAATTGTTGATGTTGGGAGGAAAGTAATGTGGGTGGTTTGCTATGAAGGAAAAGCCGAGATGAAAGTCTTGGCTTTTTTTATATCAAAATAATTCTTATTCTTTAGAATCAAATAGATAGTAATTGAAGTGAGCAAAAAAGATCTTTTCAATACAAAATAGACGAATTTTAGTACTAAAAAAACACGCGAAAAACAGCATTAGTTGTTATGCCTAACGAAAACCTTGAAAACTTAACAGGATTATTATCATTATGAATTCTATAATAATTATTGATGAGGTTTTCTCTATTGGATATGTTCCAAACTGATGCACCTACTTCAGAACGAAAGGTTTTATTAATCATGTACAGAAAATGATGAGAATTTAATCGACAATACAGCTCAAATTCAAGAGTTGGTAGATACTTTTATTACTGGAAGTTGGATAGTTACAAACTTTAATGACTCTGGGCAAGATGAGACCAATGACTTTACCAGCTATGATTTCACCTTTGCTTCTAATGGAACTGTTGTGGCAACCAATGGAACTGAAACAATCAATGGAACGTGGTCTGTAACAGACAGTAGCAGTAGTAGCAGTAGCTCTAGTGATATTGATTTTAACTTGTTTTTTAATGTTTCAACGACTCATAATTTTGACGATTTAAATGATGATTGGGATATTGTCTCTGTTAGTTCAAATGAAGTTTCATTAATTGACATCAGTGGAGGTAATGGAGGAACATATAGGCTTACTTTTACTAAAAACCCCTAATAGTTGTATCATTAGTTGATTTTTGACATCAGATCGAGGTTACTCCTTAGCTCGATTTGAGAGAAAAGCAGAGTTCAAAGACTCTGCTTTTTTATTTTTTAATAGACATTATTGCCTTTCTAAGTTCTTTTTGAGGTAATTTACAGGTGCCATTTACGCAGACATAAATAAATGTTTCTCCAGGAATATATTTATTTAATAATAATGGTAGCTTAGAATCTTTTTTCGACCCTACAATTAAAATATTTGGCAAATAATTTTTAAAAAGCTCTTTATTGATTGAGTTTACATTTTTACCCACTATAGCAATTTCATAATAAGGCTTTGTGAAATTAGTCATTAACTGCATCCAATTAGAATACCCTAAAGGATTTTTGTAAATGTCAGATTTTATATTATTCAACATTTGTTCAGCTCGTTTTATCATCTTATTGTCAGAAAAATAATGACCTAGTTTAAACAAGTTGTTTCCTAAGATAGAGTTTGAAGAAGAGATTACTCCATCAACTACTTCTATTTTACGAGCAATTAGATTTTTATCTTCATCAGATGTATAAAAAAACATTTCACTTTCTGAGTCCAAAAAATGAGCTATAGTATAGGTCATAAGATTCTTAGAAATGGATAAATATTTTTCATCTAATGTTACTTCATATAAAGAAATGAAAGATTGGATAACAGTAGCATAATCTTCGGCATATCCATTAATTGTACTTTTTCCATTTTTGTAATTTCTGTTTAGACCACCATCTTTTCTTAGTTGGTTTTTAATTAAGAATTCGGCATTACTAACAGCTTTGTTTAAGTATTTTTCATTTCCAAATGCTTTATAAGCATCAACATAACCTTGTAACATTAAGGCGTTCCAAGATGTAAGAACTTTGTCGTCTAGATTTGGTTTACTACGTTTACTTCTTTCTTTTAATAAGGTTGATTTCCAATTAGCTATTTTGGCTTCTAACTCTAATTTTGTTAGCTTGTTTTTTTTAGCAAAATCAACAGTATTTTGATTTCTAATTAAAACATAATTATTTTTTTCCCAGTATCCAAAATCATTAATATTGTAATAGTCTTTAAACAATTGATAATCTTCCTTGATTAATTGTTTAATATCCTTTTCTGTCCATGTATAATAGGCACCTTCTTCTAACTCATTATTTTTGTTTTTGCTATCTGCGTCTAATGATGAGTAAAAAGCACCATTAGTAGATTGTAATTCAGTCTCAACAAAGTTTAACGTCTCTGTTACGATCTTTTTATACAACTCATTGTTGTTTGAAAGGAAGGCTTTTGAATAAATACTAACAAGTTGTGCGTTATCATATAGCATTTTCTCAAAGTGGGGTATATGCCACTGATCATCAACTGAATATCTAGAAAAACCGCCTCCAACTTGGTCATATATTCCCCCATATGCTATTTTTTCTAGGGCGGTTTGTATATGAGTTTTGATTTCAGAATCGTTAAACTGATGCTGGTATCTTAATAAATAATCGACTGTATTTGGCATTGGAAATTTTGGCGAACCTTTAAAACCCCCATAGTTTGCGTCTAGTTGTTTTTTAGATTGGTTAATAGCTAAAACGATATCCTCATTCTTAAAAAAGGCCTTTTCTTTGTTTAGAGTTATTAAATTAGTTTCTTGTATGCCTTGCGTAAGTTTTTCTGCAAAATCGATTGCTTTTTGAGGGTTCTCTTTATATAGTTTAGAGATATCAATTAATATTTTTTCCCATTGATTTTTTGTAAAATAGGTGCCGCCAAAAATAGGCCTGCCGTCTGGAAGTGTAATACAGTTTAATGGCCATCCACCACTTCCTGTTAATAATTGAACCGCGTTCATGTAAATTTTATCAATATCTGGTCTTTCTTCTCTATCTACTTTTATATTGATAAAGTTTTCATTCATTAATTTAGCGATAGAATCATTCTCAAAGCTTTCCTCTTCCATTACATGACACCAATGGCAAGCAGAATACCCAATGGAAATAATGATGAGTTTGTTTTCTTGTTTGGCTAATTTTAAAGTGTTCTCATTCCAAGCTTTCCAGTTTACTGGGTTGTACGCATGTTGCAATAAATAAGGACTGGTTTCATTCATTAATTCATTTCCCTTTATCGTTGGTGAGCTCTCTTTTTTAGAGCAGCTGATGAACAATAAAAGAAATAAAAAAGATAAAAATTTAGTGGAGAAATTCAATAGAGTACTATTTTAATGATAAAGATATTAATTTTTTAAAACATCTATGTTCAACTCTTAAAAAGAATAGATAATAAAAAAACGCTCAAAAATTAATTTGAGCGTTTTATGATATAATTAAAAGTTAGTTTATAACTATTCTTTAATTAGTTTTATTGTTTTAGTTCCTAAATCTGTAGTTACTCTTGCTAAATAAATACCGCTAGTTAAACCTTCGGTAGAAATAGCAATATCAGTACTATTGTTAGTTCTAGAAATAACACTTTTTCCTAATAAGTTAAATACCTCTACAGAAGTAATTACAGCATTAGAAGTTTTGATATTCCAATCTGAACTAGATGGGTTAGGATATACTGTAGTTTCAACCAAAGAGAAAGAATCATTAGATAAAGGAAAATCTTTAGTAAAAACGATGTTGTCTAAATAAAGTTCTCCTCCATTATCACCAGATTGATTATATTTATCTACTTTCCATTGAAATAATTTAGTAGCGTCAAATCCAAGACCAGTGAAATGAGACATAGGAATTGATACTTGTGTCCAAGTTTCAGATACAATATCTGCTTGGTCACTTGCACTAACAGATCCTATTTGGTATTTAAATTCTTGTACAGCCCCATCATTGTCAATCATAATCATTACAAAACCAGCAGTCCCTCTAGTATGGGTATACCAATAGTTAAAGTTTAAGAAGTCATAACTAGAAACATCATCTGGCCCACCTTCTCCTGCTCCATAGCCATCAGCATTTAAATTCAATTTTAAAGCATTGTTTACAGCTGCAGTAGCATCTAAATCTACATCACTTGCTGCACCAAAACTATATACAAAAGGGAAATTAGTTGTGTAACCATTTGTGTCGTTGTAAAAACTATAGACACTTGCATTTTCTGTAGTAGGTACTGGAGCTGCTCCAGAAGGCTCTGGAGCACAAGCGTCACAAGTTGCACCTCCACAGTCAATTCCTGTTTCATCTTGGTTTTGAATACCATCACTACAAGTTTCAGGAGGAGTCGATACAATACCAGAAATATCATCAATATAAATTGTCATAGCTGGAGTACTAGAGGCTGTAGAACCACTGAAACAACCAGTAACACAACTACCTCCTTCATTATTCCATGCTGGATAAAAGGTCATATCTGTATAAACACCATCTGCTGCTCCTGTACCATCTTTTCCTATTGCAAAGTCAAAAGTTAATGTTTCCCAACCATTACCTGTGTGACTTGCATCTGCTGCAGATACAGGTCCACCACCTGCAGAAACTTTTGCAAGGATGTCTGTAGCGACTAAAGAATAAACAGCAATCGTTACTTCTTTATCTGCTGTTGATAAATCTAAACCATTACCGCCTTGAAAAAGTAATCCACCACCTTGCCAACCAGCACTGGTTGTAGAGGTAATTAATTCAAGTGACTTTTCACTTGGAACTGTTGGATTTGCTACAACTGAAGAGGTTAAACCATCAAAGACGGTAGTTGTAGGGGCAGTGCCCTCAAAGTCTTCGATGACTTGTGAATATCCAATTGAAGTGATCAAAAGGAAAATTAATAATGTAATTTTTTTCATAATTAGATTTGTTTTAAATTATTTAAAGAGTGTTAATATACGTAATAATATATTTTGATAAATATAACGATTAAGTAGGTGTTGGGTATAAAATTAAACCACTACAAAAATCATACGGAATTAATGTAATCTGTAAATTTTTAAAATTAGTTAGAAAAGTTATTTTTTATAGTGTTTATAGGCGTTATGCCGTTAAATAAATATTAAAAACAGATTATAAAACAAATAATGTATGGGTTTTGTTTAGGTAAATGTTTAAAAAATGCATTGAAATTAAAAATTAAAAATGATAAAAGGTACGACCTTTTATAGAAATAATTAATTTTTCTGTAACAATATTAAAGAGTCATTGTTGTTCGTAATAAGGAGTGTTTTTTTGTTTTTTATTTCAATAGTTTGTATTGATCGGCTATCAAAAGGAACATGTAATCCACTCTCTAAAGCGGATAAAGGTGTGAAATTATTTTTTCCATCACCAAGTAATAAAGTACCATAACCAGCATCATATCTTGTGGTTTCTACTTCTACACCATAATGATTACCAACAACTAAAATATCTTTATATCCGTCATCATTATAATCATCTACAATTGATCCTTTTATTGGACTTACTTGAGCTTGTTTGGGTAGTGATTGACGAATTAATTTACCTTTCTCATTTATTAAAACGATACTTTCAAAATTACTTATTTCATAAACCACAGAACTTTCTATTTTATCGTCTGGAAGAATGTCAATTAATTTTGAAGAAGCAAAGCTTTCATAATCTTTAAATTTTTCTCCTACATAAGGCATTTGCTGTGTTGTACACTCTTTACCTCTCATAGGAACATAATCATTTTTATAGTATTTTGCCAAAACAATATCATTGGTTCCATTGTTATCAAAATCATTGGCATATACTTTAAATGGATGTTCTTTGGTAGCCTTGAATTTATTATTCTTACCAAGATTCCCTATAATATAGTCTTCATCTCCATCATTATCTATATCATTTTTTGTGATTGACCACCACATGCCTCTGGTATCTTTATCTAATCCAAATTTGTTTGAAGAATCTGTAAAAACACCCTTATTATTTTCTAAAACTGTAATTGTCATCCATTCACCTACTATTAAAAGGTCTTCATCTCCATCTTTATCAATATCGCTAAAGACAGCATCGGTTACCATCCCAATATTTTTAAGTGCAGGAGCTAAAGTACTAGAGGCTTTTTTAAAGGCTCCTTTTTCATTGATTAATAAATAACTTGTTGCAGGAAATGTATATTTACCAGCTATTAGTCTTGTTCCTACAAATAAATCTAGATCACCATCTCCATCAATATCAGATGATTTTACGCTTTGAGTACTTTCATATATATTTGGAATAGCTTTTGTGTTTTTTGTGAATCCGCCTGCTCCATTATTAATGTAAAGACGATCTTTTAACAGTCGATTTCCTTGTTTAAACTCACTACCACCGCTACTTATATATAAATCTAAATCATTATCACCATCAACATCAAAAAACAAGGCGCCTAAATCTTCGGAAGCCATGTCTAGTTTCCATGGTTGCGAATTACTTAACAGAAAAGTACCATCGTTTTTTTGTAGATATAAAATTCCTTCCTGATTTGCAGCTCCGCCAACAAAGATGTCTTCTAAACCATCGCCGTTTATGTCTGCAATAGCAGAAAAGGGGCCCTCGTTTGAAAGTTTATGAGGTAATAATATTTCTTCCCTAAAGTCGTCAAATTCGTTTTCTTTATGTTGAAAGCTTAGTCCTATGTTTGTAGCATTGATTTTAGATAATAAAGGTTTTGTTTTTAAAACAGCTTCTTTTTTTTCTATTGCTTTTGAATATTTGGCAGTAATAGTTTTGTTAGCAGAAATGTTTTCATAAAGATTAACTTTTCCATCCGGCCAAATAACTTCAACTTTTTCAATAGTTATTTCTTTTCCAAGACCAAAAAAAAGCCCTGGCTCTACAGATGATATAAAACCTCTTGTAACGTTATTTTCAGCAACTTGTTTTAAATCACCATGATGAATAATTGCTTTAGCTCCAATTCCAAAACGATTTTTATCTGAACCTTCAAATTTAATTTTTAAGAAATTTCCTGTCGCTTTATTTTCATAAATAAATGCAGGGTCTTCCATATTATTAATTACAACATCCAAGTCACCATCATTATCTAGATCTCCATAAGCCATACCGTTTGAAAAACTAGGTGTATCAAAACCCCATTCTTTTGTTACTTTTTCAAATTGAAGATTTCCTTTGTTTCTAAAAACATAGTTAGAAACTTTATTTGAAGGAGTTTCTTTGCTAAGTTGAAATAATTTTTCTGCGGTAATATTTTTATCCAAATTCTTTAAAATTGACCTATAATCATTATTATCTACATCTTTTTTGATCCCATTAGTAACCATTATATCTTTCCAACCATCATTGTCTAGGTCTACTAACAAACTAGACCAACTCCAATCCGTGCTAGATATACCAGCTATATTTGCGATATCTGAAAAACTACCAACCCCAGTATTAATTTGTAAAGTATTTGTCATGTATTGCCTGTGAGCACCAGCTTTTACTAAAGAATTAAACCTTTCTGTACTCATAGAAGCCATGTTGGTTTTAGAACGATAATGATCTTCTGGAGTCATGTCTGTAGTTATTAAATCTATTAACCCATCATTATTTATATCACCAGTGTCTGTTCCCATACTCAGCTGAGTAATATGCTGTAATTCCTCATTAATAACGTTTCTGAAGGTTCCATCTCCATTATTGTAATACATAAAATCTGGCTCTGCATAATCATTTGCAACATATAAATCTACATAACCATCATTGTTAAAATCTGAGGCACTAACACTTAAACCATAGGCAATATCTCTAGTAATACCAACTTGACTAGAAACATCTATAAATTTCCCGTTGTCATTTCTATAAATTTTATCTCTAAAGTATGTGTAGTCATTTGCTGAAAATTTATTTAGTAGAAATAGTTTTTTATCAGCTGGTTGATTTACTTGATACATGTCTAAATCACCATCATTATCCATATCAAAAAAAACTGCTTGTGTTGAAAAACCAGCATCAGCTAAACCATATTCTATGGCAGATTCTTTAAAAGTTAAGTCTTTGTTATTGATATATAACCTATTTCTACGATCTTTTGGCTCTAAAGAATTCCCGTTTCTACTAACATAAATATCTAAGTAACCATCTGAATTAATATCTACCATGGTTACACCCCAAGACCAACCAGAACTTTTTGAAATATTTGATTTCTTTGTAATATCTTCAAATTTAAAATCACCTTTGTTAAGGTATATTTTATCATCTACTTGACTTCCTGCAAAAAAAATATCCGATAAACCATCATTATTTATATCTCCAATCGCAACCCCAGAACCAATATATATATGGCCATAAAAATAATGGTTAAAATATATTGACTCTTTAATGCTATTATTAAAATCAACTCCTGTTTTTTCTGGCGTTAATAAGTTAAATCCACCAACTAAAGCTTCTGGATATAAATTTCGTTCTGATTTCTGACATGAAACTATTAAAAATACTATAAATAGCAATGCTTTAAAATATGTTAATTTCATAATAGGTAGAATTTAAAGGATAAAAATTAAAGCGTTTTAATTTTTAATCTTGACAAAGTAAAATTAAAATAAATTTTTATGGATACTCTAAAATAATCAAAAAAAGAGCTTCTAAGAAACTCTTTTTTTAAGAAAGATAAATATTTTGATTTAAAACTTTAGTTTTTCATGCTTATCCCAAAGACCCCAATAAGCGCCTACAACACCTTCATCACCTACTTTCCAAGACTCATCAAAAGAAGAGAAATAGAAAATATCTACATTGTCTTTTGCAGACCAATCTTGTGCGTTTATGAAGTATTTCATGGCATTTTCTTCAGATGAATGAGCACCTCTTAAACTTTCTCCTTGACTAGGCCAACCTGTTTCAGTAATGATGACTTTTTTACCTTGTGCAGCATGACTTGCTTGTCCAAACATCTGTTGCATATGGTTTAAAGAATGATCTATATGACATCCTTCCCAATAAGGGTAACAGTTACTTAAGATAACATCACTAACTTCCACTAACTCTGGATGTGCAGAAAATTCATAGTAGGCATCTACATATCCTACTTGAACCTTTGGCAAGGCTTCTTTTACTCTCTTGATATACGTTAATAATTGCTCTAGCGTTAAATCATTTCTAAATAAAACTTCATTACCAACAGCAGCAATATCTACGCAATCTTCTTTTCCTAATTGAATTAGTGCTTCAATTTCTTGTTCATTTTTTTCCATATCGTCACCTAACCAAGCACCCACCATGTTTTTTAATCCATGTTTTTTGGCAATTCTTGGAATGTGCTCATTTCCTTCTATACAAGAAAAAGAACGAATCCATTCTGTATGAGGCTTCAAGATTTTAATTCTTCTTTCTACCTGTTCTTCAGTAATTGTATCACCTGGCTCTTGACCATCTTCATACATACTAAAACATATTCCGTGCATTCCGTTATCAAGAGTTTTTCTCCATAGTTTAGCTAGGTCTTCTTTTGATAAACCGCTAAAGTCTGCTCCAGCATAATCTGAATAACTTACTCCGTCAAGTGAAAACTGACGATCTTTTTTAGATGACATTCTTTTTTTTTAATTATTATAATTTATAATTCTCCTCTTCTTTTTACTAACTCTACTTTAATTTCTTTTGCTCTAGCTTCATTTAGTCCGTATTTCCACATTACTAAAATAGCTAATCCAGCTGTTACAGCCGGAATTACAATATCTGCAATACGTAAACTAGTCATTGTTTCTGCATTTTGTTGTGCTGCATTACCATCAAAACCAACTAATTTTAAGACCAATCCTCCTAAAATCAATGCTAATGCTTGCCCTAATTTCACCATCCACCAATAGATAGCTCCAAAGGTTCCTTCTTTACGTGGCATCCCATTTTTAAGTTCATCTAAGTCACAAACGTCTGCAGTCATACTCATCATTAGAGTGAATAATCCTCCCAAACCAAATGCCATAAATGGAATTGGCATAAAGATTAACCATACATTTTCTGGATCGAACCCCCACCATTTTAAAATATATCCTACAATTGATAGCGCTGTCGAATAAATAAAAGCCCTTCTTTTACCCCATTTATTTGCCATCCACGTTACTACTGGAATTACACCAAAAGCTGTAACGATTGCAGTAACCGTAGAAAACCATGCTGGCCATGTTCCTGCATCAGCATAACTACCATTGTACATATAAAACACAATGATATATACACTAAATGCAGCCACCATTTGAAAGCCATTAAATACTAAAAACGTAGCGGCACATAGCTTCATGAAAGGTTTGTTTTTTGATACTTGCGCAATTCCAATAAATAAATCTTTTAAGTTTGAAAATAGAGATTTGAAGTTAATTTCTTTTCTGTTTTCCATATTTGAAGAATCGATTCCTTTACAGAAAAAAGCAGGTAAAACTCCTAACACAATACAGACAGCTCCAACGATTATTGATAGTTTTCTAACTCCAATTGCTTGTGTTTCGAAGATTTCTGGATCCGCAATAATAACCCAAAACCAAGGCACAATCATCCATGCTATTTGTCCGATGGTTTGTGAAAACGCCATTAATCTTGTCCGTTCATTATAATCAGAGGTCATTTCATATCCTAAGCCAACTAAAGGAGTTGCAAACATGGTATTACCAATAAGAAACACCATGGATAGAATTAAAAAATACCAAAAATTATAACTTTGAGTATTTTCTGGGTCTAATTGCCATAATACGGCAAATAAGATTCCACTCAAAATAGCTCCAACAAAAATATACGGTCTTCTTCGTCCCCATCTAGATTTTGTATTATCAGAAATAAAACCCATGATTGGGTCTGTAATTGCATCAAATATTCTTGGGAGACCTCCAAGTAACCCAGCTAGGAATGGATCCATTCCAAAAGCAGTTAGTAAAAAGAACATAAAGACACCAAGAGCACCTGGTAATAGGTTTAATACTAAATGTCCAGCTCCAAAGGCTGCTTTTTGTCCAAAAGGGACTTTATCTCTAGTCGAGGTTTGATTTGTTAACATAATGATTTGTTTTAGTTGTTAATCAAAATAGTTTGTATAGCTTGTGGTTTTATAGATATTTCTTTAGATAATTCACCTAAAGAAAGTGTAAATTCTTTCCCTTCTTTTCCTTCATTAAATATTACTACAGCAATGGATCCATCGATATTTTTTGCTGCGGTAACCATTAAATCTTTGTCAGTTTTCTGTACATCAATAACTTCAGCATTGGGTCTTATGTATTTACTAAAGTGAGACATTGTGTAATAGATAGGTGTAAAATACACCTCATCTTTTTCAGGGTCTACAATTACAGGAGCCACGCACCAGTTCTTAAACCAGTTTGGTCCACCTTGAGTATCTAGCACCATATTCCAATCAATCCACCCATCAACCCAATTATTTAAGCAACCTATGATATCTCTTGCATATCTATTTACAGGTGAATATTTAGGGTGCAAATGTTTGTCTTTTTCTGGTGCCCAATCCCAACCCCAATCAGTAGCTTCTTTTTTCCAATACCAAGCATCATCTTGCCATTTAGGAATTTCTGAATCTACACAGGCTTCTGTTTGAATTAAATATTTATTAGGTGCTTTGTTGTGCGTATATTGTAATGATTCTGGAAAATAATCGAAGGTGCTTGCGTACCAATGAATTGCCATTCCATCGTAATATTTAGAGGATGCTTCGTCTTTATACATGACACTTGCCCATTTTTCTAATTCTTCACCTCTATTTTGATCGAACCCTAAAATTTTAACATCATCATGGCCGTCTTTTTCTAACTTAGGGCCTAAGTGATGTTGTACAAAATTGGTCATTTCTTCTGGAGTATAATGCATACTTTCCCAGTTACCATCATTTCCTACGGGTTCATTTTCAACAGTAAATCCCCAAATATCAATCCCTTCGTTTTTGTAAGCTGTTCTGTATTTTGAAAAGAATAAAGCCCACGTATCATAATATTCTGGTAATAATTTACCGCCTCTCCAGTCGTTATTATCTTTCATCCAAGGAGAAGCCGTCCAAGGAGAAGATATTATTTTAAACCCGTTTTTAGAGACAGCTATGGCGTCTTTTATCATCGGAATTAAATCATCTTTATCTTCTTTAATAGAAAAGTGCTTTAATTCTTTATCACCTTCAACTGGACTATATGAATAATTGGTTAATGAGAAATCACAAGAATTCATGTGTGTTCTTGTTAATGAATATTTAGCACCACTTTCACCAAAATAAGCTTCAATTATTTTACTACGATTCTCGTTACTTAATCTATATAATAAAGAAGCTGATGCTTCGGTAAAAGAGCCACCAAAACCGGTAATGGTTTGGTATTTTTTTTCAGGAAATAATTGTATGTTAGATTGAGAAGCACCAGAAGAAAATTCGCTGACTCTAGTTAGTTTATTCCCACTTGCTGAGGTTTCATAAACTTCAATATTCAATTGTTTTTGCGTATCGGTACAACTCATTATTGGAAAAACTAAAAAAATGGATAAGAGAGACTTATTTATTTTCATCTATTAATCTTTTAATTCTACTAGTGCGTTTGTAGTTCTTTTTTCTTTGATGGTACTAATACATCTTTCATTAATGCCTCTATATCGCCACTGTATGTTTTTTGAATTGGATTTCCGTTTCTGGATAATCCTTCAAAGACTCCTTGATCTACAAAATCCCACAATGTATATTTTGCTTTACCATCTACGGTAAATAATCCAAAATGTTTTTCAGAATCTCCCGGATCATCTCCACCTTTCCAAGGTTCATCAAAACCTTCAAAATAAAAACAAGAGATATTGTTTTGATTGGTCCATTCTCTTATTAATTGATGAAATTTAGCTTCTTTAAATTCATCAGTAGCTTTCGATCCTGTTGCTCCGTAGAAACTATTACAAAATGAAGCCCATCCTGTTTCTCCAATATGAATTGGTTTGTTTGCACCAATACTTTTCATGTAATTTGCAACTGATTTATATTGTGATTTAGCATATTCTAAAGATCGAAGCATAGCGGCATCAATTTTTTCAACATCTGAAAATTGACTTTCTTTTTTTGTAACTCCCCAAAAATCTGGATTGTAATGAGTATCATGCATTGGGTAAGAATGCATCGAGATAAAGTCTACCGCGTTGATTAATTTATTTAAATCTTCAACATGATAACTTTCTTCACCACCTCCCCAAGAAGCAAAATTATCTGAACTAGTAATCCAAACATCCTTAGATAGTTTCTTTGACTTTTTTAATTCTTGTAAATGATTTACCCATTTTAAAATAATCCAAGGTTCTACATAGTATTGAGCTTGCCAAGTTACCATTGCTTCATTACCAACAGTGATTACTTTTACAATGTCAGGATATTGATTTGCTAATGAAACTGCTTTTGCAATTTCAATTCCATTTGACTCGTTGTCTTGGGTATGATCAGGTACTTTATCTGTAAAAGCATCTTTACAATTAATCCAAGCGCCTAACATTACATACATTTCAAAGCTAGGATCTTCTTCTTTTATTTCAGAGATTGCCTTTAACACATTTGAAGCGTGAGGCAAATGAACTTTGTAGGTACGAAGTATTTTTACACCGATAGCAGCCATCAATTTCATGTCTTCTTTAAGTTCGTCAACCGTTGGCTCAACATCGTGATTGGCATCTCTATAACCTCCATAAGACATGGCTAAATAATTAGGATTTCCCAAAATATCTTTTGCAGTTACTTGCTTCATTATTTCGTTTTTCACTTTGGTTTTTTGATTACATGACCACATGAAAAATGAAATAATTGTAACTACAAAAATATATTTATTGAATTTCATGATGGTGTGTCTTTTAATTTTACATTCTATAGTTTAGAACCTTAATGTTTAGTTGTTGGAACCAAAACATGAGGCATTAATTCTTTTATATTACCATTATAGGTTTTTGTGATCGTATTACCATTCCTTTTTAAACCCTTAAAAATCCCTTTGTCTACCAAATCCCATATGGGATATTTAGCTTCTCCGTTTATTTTAAATAAGCCAAAATGATTTTCTGACCCCGCAGGATTGTGAGCATCTTTCCATTTCTCGTTAAATGCTTCAAAATAAAAGCACGAAATTCCAGAATTGTCAGTCCATTCTCGCATTAATTTATAATACAAGCCTTGTTTATATTCGTCTGTAGCTTTTGAGCCATTATTACCATAAAAACCGTTAGATACACTTGCCCAGCCAGTTTCACCAATATGAACTTCTTTATCAGCATCAACACTTTTTACATATTTAACAGTGCTATTATATTGTTCTTTTGAAAATTTAATGGCACGTTTCATAGCATTATCAATCTTTTCTATTTCAGAAAGCGAATTTTCTTCTTGAGGGATTCCCCAAAATTCTGGATTGTAATGTGTATTATGGTATGCGTAGGTATGCATTGAAACATAATCTACAGCTTTTATTAAATTTTCTAAATCTTTTGTGCGATAGCTATGATCACCACCACCCCAAGAAGAAAAATCATCTGAACTGGTTATCCATAAATCTTTAGATAGACCACCTTCTTTTTTTAAATCTTGTAAATGATTTACCCATCTTAATATGACATTGGGTTGCACAAAATAACTAGTAGCCCATCTTACCATTGCTTCATTCCCTACGGCTAGTACTTTTACAATATCTGGGTATTTTTTTGCTAAGGCAATAGCTCTTTCAACTTCACCTTCATTTTCTGGGCTTTCAATATCGTGATTTGGCATTTCATCCCTCCAAGCATTTAAGCAATCGATCCAAATACCCAACATTACATACATTTCAAAACTTGGATTTTCTTCCTTAAGTTCTGTAATTGCTTTTAATAAGTTTGGAGCTTGTTGTAACTGAACATTATAAGTTCGCACAATTTTAACTCCCATAGCAGACAACAACTTCATGTCGTTCTTAATCTCTTGAATTGTTGGCTGACTATCTCTTGATATTTTTCGATAGCCTCCGTAAGAGATTGCTGTATAATCTGAATTCCCTAATATATCTTTTGCTGTCAATTGTTTTTTTTATTTTAAATGAGCGCTATTTACAGATGCTTTAATTAAAGCTATCTCGCCAGTTCTTTTAAATATTTTTTCACTTATTCCCTTATTTATAGTAAGACCTTCAAACTTTTTAGTACTACTATCTTTAAATGATACCTCTACAGAATCTTGTTCTGAAATTTGATATACTATAGGCACTTGACAATACGTAAAACCAAGAGAACCTTTATGTAGTTCTATGGTAATATTTTCTTTAGTAAGGTCAACGTATTTGAAATTTGCTGGACTGGTTAAAAACTCCTCTTTTCTTAATAAACATGGATTGAAATATAATTTTCCTTCCGTTACAAAAACTCCTAACTCACCAAAACGACTTAAGATATCTTCTTTTACTTGACCTGTCATTCCTGGTTGTTGAGCTCCTTTTCCTCCTGGTGTATGTGAATAAGGATCTGTTGGAAAAGCACCGTATAATTTTGGTGATTTATGAACCCCAATACCTTCGTTTATTTCATAAAAGTGTTCTAATAAATACCCAATCACAATATCATTTTCACCTTCATTTACAGCTTTTAAACAGCATTCTTGAACGGCTAATAATAGTTTTGAAACCATATGCCAATAAATAGAACCTAAACCTTCATATCCATAAAAAGTTCCTGATCTACCCGTAAAAGCTTTATGATTAAATACATCTTCAAAGGCTTTAAGAACTTTTGGAGTATCAGATTCTAATAAGTGCTTGTATTTTGTATCAGAAAGCAATGCTAAGGCTTCAGAAACATCACTTGCGTTTTTGAAATTTCCATTAAAGTGATATTCATCATTCACATCTTTTTCTATGATTTTAACGTTGCCATCATTCTCTAATTCTTTTAATAGCTCTGATGATAATATTGCTTTTTTTGGAATCGTATTTCTATCTAAGAACCCTTTTAATTCTTTATTTGGATAGAGTAAATAACTGTATTGATCTTCTCTAAAAAGTTTGCTTTGCTTTAAAGCGTTTAAAACGTCTAATGTTTGAGTTGCGTTTAAATATCCTGAGCTTAAAACTGCAACCTGACCTTCTAGCATTTCACTTAAATAAGAGATAGAAACAGTGTTGTCTGAGTTCACGGTCATTAAGTTATAGGAATGATACAAGTTGTCTGAACGCTTATTAGCCTCTATAGAATGTTCTAAAAAGGACTTGCTAAGGCTCACAAAATCTCTTAACTTATCTATCGCTAGTGTAGTCTTTCTTCCAGAGAAAGCATGCTCGTATATCTGTGTTCTAAAGTCACTACCTGCTTGACCTAGGGCGTCTAAAATTAATTTTTTATCAGTATCATTAATCGATGCTGATAATAAGTTTTTATTGTTCTCTAAGGTTTGTAAAACTTTATCGAAGAATTCTGAAATTTCTTTTGAAATTTCAACTTCATTAACACTAGTTGTAGCCAGTAATTCCTCGAAGAAGTTAAAAAACCTTCGTAGATAATATAAAGTTACCATAGAAACGCCATTACCAACTAAAGCATTGTTAGCATCATTCCATTCTGGTCTTTGAGTATTCATCCAAATTCCACCTTCTGGAATAAAGTTAGATAGTTTAGCTAGTGCAGTAGCTAGTATTTTTTCTACAAAATTTGCTTTCACGATGAACCTGTTTTCATCACGAAGTAAACCACCATCGGCACCTAATTGCTTTCTGTCTTCACGTATTTTATGATCTAATTCTTCGTCAAAAATAATGGTGTCCTTAGGTGTTTTTAATAAATCTTGATATGGTTTTATTTTATAAGGAACATTTGCATAGACAAATAAGTTCTTTGTAAAGAAACTCTCTAATTGACCAGGTTTATGTTTATTAATAAACTCTAAGAACTTTAATAGATAGATAATTTGATGATCCCCCCAATATCCGATATATGACCAAGGATCATCTGGTTCTATGGTTTCCCAATCAAAACCTTCTTTGGTTACTCTGTAAGGATTGTACCCATCAAAAGTTGTTGCATTTAAGAATTTATGAATCATGCTTTCAATAAACTCAGGATAAGAATGCGCTAGGGCTTCCCAGTTTTGAAAAATATCTCTCCAGTTTCCTTCGTAGTCTAAAATTTTAGATCCATCGATTTCACTTCTGGTATTAATAGAGAATTTATTCCAAGGTCTACTTGGATCTCCATGTCTACGACTAAATTTTAAAGGCATGTACTCTAAACAAAGACGTCTAAAGTTTTTATCATCGCTATTATAAGCAACTTCTTGTAGCTCTGAAACAGAAAAAATATCAGAAAGTGCATCAACAACATTTTCTGAAGTTCTTGCAACTTTTTTATTCGCGTTAACTAGGTAATTTTTAAAATCCCATTTTTCAATTTGATAACTATTATCAAAAATACCACCACGCATGATGTTAAACAAGGTGTTTGAAAAATGACGTGTGTCTCTTAAGCTATCACCTGTTACTTGTATTGCATCAGAAGCTGCGCTTAATTCAACTAATTTTTTTGTTCCTAAGTTTATGTTTTCATTTACTTTTTCTGATAATGATTTATCTTCTCTAATGAGTTTAGATAATTTTGCAATGTCAGAATGATTTTGATTAACGTTGGAAACCAGCATCCATTCTTTAGAAGAATCTGCAGCTAATTCTATTTCAGTTGAAACAAAATAAGCTCCTTTTTCTGCTTTCACATCTACTTCTTGTTGTACACTTTTTTTAGATCTAAAGTCATTTACTTGAAGAGAAGAAAGCAAATATTTTGGGTTTTCTAATCCTAGAGACCAAACTACATTGGCTTTTAAAGCCTCACTAGCTTCTGCTTTGTCAACTAAAATTGCGCTTAAAGCGTAGATTCCAAGACCCGTAGCTTCTTCAAGCTCATTACGTTTGTAAGCATCCACTAAATTACTTGATTGATTCTGAATGTCACTACCAATACTAGCAGGCATAATATTTTGAATACCATCTAAAAGAGAAACTTTCACTGATTGATTACTAGTGTTTATCAGTTTAGATTTTTTTACAAATCCGTATTTGTTACTTGAGCTCCACTGGTATCTAAAAGTTAATCCTAAATCGTGATTAATTTCTTCAAAGATTATTTTGTTACCATATCGGTTTTTATACAAGTTTTGCGTAGTGGTATATTTACCCAAAGACCTTACGGCTAGAGGTTCCCACATGTACTCTTGATTGTCTTTATGAACCTTAAACACAGATTTATTTCCAGTAATATCTGCCGATTCTGTAATCTTATCGTCTGTATAATATGGAAATAAAGCAAATTCAGAATTTTTTCTTCCAGCTGTTAATCCACCATTACTTGAAATAAACATCCAATGGTTAGAATCACTCACTATGCTCATAAAAAATGGGCGTATTGCATCGCTGTTTGATATCTGATAATACATTTCATTATCTATAGTTATAGATTTCAAATCGACATCTTTATCCTGAATATTAGTGCCTTTTGTTGATGTGGTAGTTTCGCTAATCATTATTTACTGTACTTTATGTACTTTTTTTAGTTGATTCTATAATAATAGAATATAAATAGTAAATGCTTGAAATGTTTATTTAAAAACGGCTTTCAAGCATTTTAGTTTCGGTTTTTTTTAGTCACGAGAATAAACTCTCACGTAGTCTACATACATTGTCTGAGGAAACACAGTATTTGCATTTGGATTTCCTGAGAAAGAACCACCTACAGCTACATTTAAAATCATGTAGAAAGGATTGTCATTAAATACCCACTCTCCTGTAACATCTGCTGGCGTAATTTGATTGTATAATACATCGTCTACATAATAATTAATATAGTTAGGACCCCATTCTATACCAAATACGTGAAATTCTGTATCGAAGCGACCGTCAGTTAATTCATAACTTTTTGTTACAGCAGTACTTCCAGAATACCCGGGTCCATGAACGCTACCATGAGTTACGGTAGGTTGATCACCTCTATTTTCCATGATGTCAATTTCACCAATTTGAGGCCAAACTACAGAACCTCCAGAATCATCACCTAACATCCAAAATGCAGGCCAAAGACCTTGTCCCCAAGGCAATTTGATTCTTGCTTCAAAACGGCCATAGGTTTGCTCAAACAAACCTTTTGTTAATATTTTAGCAGAAGTATACTCAGCACCCATATAAAGTTCTTGAATCGCTGTTATTTTTAACATGCCATCTTCTACCACTACATTTTCTGGCCTGTCAGTGTAGTATTGTAATTCGTTATTTCCCCAACCAGGAATTCCTTGGGCAGTTCCATCACCAATATCATAAGTCCAAGAGCTTGCACTTGGAGCCCCATCAGTACTAAAATTATCTTGCCATACAAGGTTTGTGAAGGTCACAACAGTTTGTTCTTCATCAGGGTTACAACTAACGACAGTTAACGATAATGCTAATAAGAAAGCGTATTTTGAAACTACTGATATTTTATTTTTATAATTCATTTTCTTTTACTTTTTAATTTATATTTTGCCTACCTGTAGAAGTAGATATTATCTATAAAAACACTTGTAATACTACCTGGCAAAAACCCAACGGTACCATCTGTTACATATACAATTTGAGCTAAATTCGCACGAGTTGATAATCCAGGGAAACTAGAGAAAGGAACGTCTAAACTTACCCAGCCACCATTTATTAATGCTGGAGTAGTATTACTTCTTAATGTAATAGCGCCAAATCTGTCTGGAGCCCCACCAAATGCGTTATCTGCTCCTAAATCTTGTAATCCAATTCTAAGAAAATCTCCTGGTTGTAGGGGGGTTTCTATTAAAATATCCATATGAAAATGGGTCATTTGTGAAGCATCAATAGTGTTAGCTCCTAGAAATTCAGTTCCTACATAATTTATCGCAGTAAATTTTATGATATTGTTTCCATTAATATTAATATCATCTTGCCCTTGTGTAGTAGAGCCGCCCCAATATCCATTAAAATGATTTACAGGAACATTTGTATAGGCATCACTGAAAATAGATATTACATCTGCAGCATCTCTAGCTGGAGGTGTTGGAGCAAGAGCAGAAGAGCTAACAGTTAATGACCCAGCCGCATCTGTATTTCCTAATTGCGCTGTAATTGTAGCTGTTCCGCCACCCACTAATGAAACTTCGCTGACATTTGTTGCGGCTACACTAGGGTTTGAAGAGGTAAATGTGAAAAAATTAGGAGAGGAGACAACACTAACATCTTGCCCATTTGCAAGATTAGCAGTAACACCAACCCCAGCAATAGAAAGAGTCTCGCCTTCAAAACCAATACCAGTAACATCTTGTCCGTTACTAATAAAAGGTCTAAGTTGCCCTAAGCCACCTAAGTATTCAAATTTAAGTTCGTCTATCCAAAAAGAATAGCCAGCACCATTATCAGGTAATGCTACTAACCAAAACATTCCTTTTTCTTCAGTTAAACGAGAAGCATCTGGAATTGGAATAACTACCTTAGTCCATGTTGTAGATAACTGAAAGTTTGAAATAGAAGTTTGAAAATCTTGAACTTCACTTTGTCCAAACCCAAAACTTTGAATAAAAGGAGCACCTGTAGATTTTACCCAAAAGGTAAGTGCATTATATTCCGTTAAATCTCTACCAGCACCATCAATTCTAAAGAAAGCACCCGCATAACTACCTCCCGGATCACCAATTTCATTAGGAACATCTATACGTAAAGATGAAGATCCTACATAGCTTACTTCACTATCTACTTCAAAAATATCTAGCTTTGCATACCCATCTGAGTACGGGAAATAAAAATTACTGCCCAACCCTACAAAATTGTCTGTAAATATCTCAGCAGTATTTGAAAATGTTGCAGACACAACATCATCAGAAAGCTCTCTTTCACAACCCACAGTTAATAGGAGTATTAACCCTAAAACAAGTGAGTTTTTTTTATTAATAAATTTTATTGTTTTCATATCTCTTCTTTTTATTTTCCTAAATTAATATGTATGTATGTTCTAATTTCCCATTCTGTTCCGTTTGGAAAACCAACAGGACTTAAAATTGGCGCTGTAGCAAACTCAAGAGCATTGTTCGGTGAAAAACGAGGTGAGTTTTCATTTAAAGAACGCCATGTTCCACGAACTCCGATTGTTGTACTTGGCAACACAAACCAATCAGGTTTTCCTAAAGTAGTTGAGAAGTCTAGCATTAATTGTAATGGGAATGTAAGGTTGAAATCTCTGTGATAGTCAAAAGGTCCCCAATCATTCGCTTTTATTTGAAAAGTTGTTTTGGTTTTTTTGTAAATCATTCTTACATCTCCACCAAATCTAGTAATTGTTCTTTCAGAATCTCCATTTGCCTGTCCATTTCCATAGTAGAAATTACCAATGATTCCAAAATCTCTATTTATTTTAGAAACCATTCTTGTGTGTGCTTCCCATAAATTTTGTGCGGGTACAGAGTTTGGAAATGCAAAGAATTGACGATTTGCTAAGAATCCAATATGAGCATCCATGGTTGTTGGTTGATTACGGAATACAAATCCAGTACTCATTGCAAATTTTGCATCTTCAGCTCTATCATTATCCCATGCATACATCCAAGTTGCTGGAGTAGGATCATAAGTGAATAAGATTTCACCAGCCGTAGTTTCTCTGTTTCCGTTTCTAACAGCAAACGGGTCGTCAATTACATTTCTTAATCTACCAGGAGCATCTACTCCGTTTGGCATTGCAGCAATTAATGGTTTTTGATACATAAAGTTTGGAGCAATTTGCAAATCACCAACAGCGAAAGTAAACCCTGTTAAAAAGTTCGCCATGTTTCCACTACCGCTATCTTTTAATTTCCAACCCGTAAATGTTTGAGTTTGATCAAATCCTCCATTAGCTACCAATCCCATTACAGAACCTTGTGCATACCAGTTAAATTTTCCTCCAGCGTAGGTAATTTTTCCTTTACCTCCCCAGTTATCAGTAGATTTAATATTATCAACGACTACATTTCCATTGTCGTCTATGTCTTGGTAAGAAATTCCATTTAAAGGTCTTCCTCCCCACATTCCTCCTAGAGAAATTTCAATTTTACCAAACTCTCTTTCTAAAACAAGCGCAGCTCTTTCTGTTGGCCATGGTGGAATTACACCAGATCGAACTTGATCTGCATTTAAAATACGTCTTCCGTTAGCATCAAGACCAATTTCTTTTCCTCCACCAAAAAATAAAAAGGAGTCGTTATCTATATCTTTATGATAAATCCCCGTTACATTCCAGTGACCTAATTTTTTTCTATACTTTAAAAGCATTGCTGGGTTAGCTCCCCACCAAAGTTGTGGCCCTAAAGCAGCTTTGAAACCATCTAGAGAACCTTTACCATCAATTTCTAGTCCCATGATTTCACCATTATAGATGTCTAAATTTGGGCCATAATTTGCTTCAGGGTAAAAATTAAAGAAATCTCCTTCGTATGCCCAGTGGTAATGTCCGGTTCTATAAAAGCCTCTAAAGTCTAATTTTTTTGTATTCCATTCAAATTCTGCATTGTAGACACGAACTCTATTGTTATCAGCTAAGATAATTTCTTCTCCGTTAGATCCTTCTACTGAAACAGGTCTAGATACATTTTCATAGAAAATTTCATCAATTGGATTTGCTGCAATATTTCCAGCAATATTGAAAGTTACATTCGCTTTCATATTTGGAGCAGGCTTAGCCTCAACTCCTATGAAATAAGATTGCATATGATCAAAACCAGTTCTGCTTGGAAAACTATTTGGTTCATTAGGGTCAGCTTGTTCAGGAGTCGTTAATAGAGAACCTCCAGTATTAAAAGTTGTAAATCTAGCAGAAAACTGACTTAATCTTAATTTTTCTGTATCTCCACCACCTAAAGCTGCTTTATCACCTCTGGCTCTAAGAACAGCATCCATTAGATTAATTCCTTTGAAGAAATTACTAACGAAATCTGCAGTTACTCCTTCTCCATAAACATCAAGACTATGGACATCTTTTAGAGCGTAATAAGAAGCTCTAGGGTATAATGTATATAAACCCCTTTGGTCTGTAGGTCCTTTTGCACAAATTCCGAACCATTCTTCATTCATATTGTTTGCCCCTGGAAAAGCTTGGTCAATAGTATAACCTCCAGCATTCCATGTAGATTCTGTCTGTTGTGTATCTGCATCTTTTCTGTCATCAAATCCTGCTTTCCACCATCCATCAGAAAATTGAAAAGTAAAACCTCCAATTGAGTTACCAACTTTTCCTAAGCCAGCAGCATTTTGATAAATTTCTTTCCAGTTTTCTACATTATAAAACGCCTGCATTTTTTGATCTTCAGCATTTTTTATAGCGTTGAAAGAATCAGAACCAAACTCTGTAAACATTATTGGAAGGTTAAGTTTGTCTTTTACAACTTGGAACATGTCTCCGAAGGATTTACCTCGGTATGCATTTGTTCCATAAATATCAATGTCTTTACATTCTTCAGCTATTATATCGATAAACAAAACGTCTCCATTACAAATTGCAATTGGTCGATTAGAATCTATTGATTTCATTACTTTAGCTGCGTCATTCATTAGTTTATACATTGGCCTACCTCTTAACTCACCAACAGCATTTATTTTTTCTTCACCTTCTGGGAAATCTTCCGTTTCAGCTCCTTGCCAAAAAAGACCATAATTATTTTCGTTTCCAAGTAAATACAATAAGATTCCTGGCACGTCTTTGTATTCCGTAACCATATCCTTAATTGTAGTCATTAATAGGTCTTGTGTTTTCTTGTCAGAATAATTAGTGACTGGTGTCCAAACACCATCTATGGTTAGCCCATATCTACCAAAAGAATCGTTTAGCATGGTATATATGCCATACTCTTCGTATATATATTTAACCCATTTAGCTGGCACACCAGTATACTGACGGATTACGTTTACATTCATGTTTTGTAAAAGTGCCATTTCAGCATCTAGTCCAGCTCTAATAACGTCATCTGATTTTTTGTAAAAGTTAGCATCGACTACATTGGTGCCAATCGGAACGTAATCCCAATTCATACCATTAATCATAAAATCTTTGCCATTTACTTGAAGTCTCATTCCGCTTGCATCATTTTTTACAGATATTTTATCTGTTTGCCCAAGCATCAATGAAGTACTTAATAGTAGTACTATTATTAAAAGTTTGTTTTTCATGTTATGGAATTTAAATTTGTTTTTTTTGATTTGTTAACTAAAAACTGAATTAAGGTAAATTTAATACTAAAATTAAAGTTTTATATAAAAAGACCTTAATAAAAAACATACATTATAAAAAAAACTAGTAAAATTTAGAAATATGGCAAGAAATGCTCTTTGTTTATATGATATTAGCAGGGTTTTATTTAAAGAGCGGAAATCATAACAAAAGCCGCATGTTGTGGGCATGTATAGGTATTTTGTAAATGCGTTAAGGTTTTAATAAGACTTAGAGTGTTGTTTTTGTTAGTATAAGGCGATAATTAACACTTTTGGTATAGTCAAGAATATTTGATTGTATACCTATCCTTTATGTAGTTTTCTTTGTTTTGAAAGAAAATAAAGGTTGTTTTCTATTATTATATCTGTAGTATATAGCTACTTAAACTTGCTTCATGTGGTAAATTCATCTTCTTTCTTAGTCGATACCTTTTCACTTCAACACTTCTAATACTAATATTTAGCAGAGGCGCAATCTCTTTTGAAGATAGATTTAATCTTAAATAAGTACACAATCTTAAGTCATTAGAAGTAAGGTTATCGTGTCTGGATTTGATTTTTTTGATAAAGCCCTTGTCAGTGTTTTTAAAAGCTTCTTCAAACAACTTCCAGTCATCTGAAGTGTTTAGATTTTTATTTATTAGTTTAATTACTTTAGTTATTTCATCGATGTTGTTTGTGTTACTTAACTCTTTTTTAATGGTACTTAATAATTCATTCCGTTTTATTAAGTTCATAGTAGATAAGCCTAACTCTCTATTTTTAGAATCAATGTCTTTTTGTAGATCTAGATTTTTGTAGTGCATTAGTTGCTGCTCATTCTCTAATTGTTTAATCTCTAATTCTTTTTCTTTTGATTTTAAGAGTTTTTTACGTTGATTTTTATAATAATTTCTATAGAAAAAGTGAATTATTAATATAATAATTATGGTAGAAAATAAATAGATTATTAAAGCAATCGATTGCAAGTGCCATGGTTTTTCAATAGAGAAATTATAAATAATTGAATTTGAGCTTATTTGATCACCAATCTTTGCCCGTGCTTCAAAAGTATAACCACCATAGGGTAAGTTTTCGAAATAGATTTCAGATTTAGAAGACCATTCACTCCAGCTATTATTAAATCCAACTAATTTATATTGATAAACAGAATTTAAATATTTGCTATAATCAGGGACACTATATGAAATTTTAATATGGTTTTCAGAGTTTTCTAATATGTCATTTGTATTAAGATTTAACCAAAACTCATTACCTCCAAGAGTATGAGCACTAACAGCATCTAGTTTTATTTCGGTATTTATTTTTTCTCTAGAACTTAAATCAGCAACTATATAACCGTTAATCGTTCCTATTAAATATTTATTATCACCTATAAAAAGAATGTTTTCGTAACCATCTTTTGTTTCTCTGATATTGTTTGGAATTGGAACTGAATTCAGCTCATATTTAGAGCTCAGTTTTCCTCTTTGCACATAAGATATGTTTTGATTGGTAAATGCAAATAGTTTGTTGTTAGCGGTAATTAATTTCCCTGAGATGAATCCAGCGGAGTCTAATAGCTTACTAAGGATACTGTCTTTTTTGAAGCTTGAAGATGCATTTATATAATTGTAAACACCTTTATTTGAACCATAAAGCACACTATTATTGTAGTAACTAAGACTCGATTTTATACTTTTATTTACTCCTGTTTTAGTATAAGATAATATTTCATTAAAATTACCATCTATTTTTAACCGATATACACCTTTATGTTCATGACTAATTAGTAGCTCATCTTTACTAATAAACTCTATATGTCTTGAAGAGATGTCAAATCCTTTAATTTTGTTTTTGAATGTCCATTTGTTATTTTCTTTTTTTAGAGTATATAATCCGTTATAATTTCCTTGAATCAATAAATTTGGGTTGTCTAAAACTTCTTTAATAAGCCAAGTCCCAGAGGTATTCTTAATTTTTTCTGCCTTACCGCCAGAAATTATAAAGGTGCCGTTATCATGACTACAAAACAAGGTGTTTTTAATTTTTTGGAGTGACCAAACTTGCCCCTCAGTTCCCTTTACAAAGTTAAATGAACCTTTTTTGTTTTGATCTTTATAAAACAACCCCTGATTGGTTCCTAAATATAAAATGTTATCATCTAATATGGTAGTATAAACAGAGCCCAGAATTCCTAATTGATCTTTATAAACCCTAAAAGGAGCATTAAAGTTTATATTACTAATCCCATTATCCATGCCTAGCCATACATTTTGATTGGCGTCTTCAAACAATGAAAGTATTGTATTATTTCCTAAACCTTTACTTTGATTAATCTCATATACAATCTCTTTATTTGTGTTTACATGAAGAATTCCGTTAGAAACCGTACCCAAAATTAGACCTCCATTGCTTAGTTGTAAGCTATTATAAATACTATACTTGTCAAGTTTATAGTTTAGCTTTATGTCCCATTCTTTGATCGATTTATCACTACCCATAGTAAAAAGACCGTTTTCTTTAGTTTGAAATAGTAATTCATCATTAATGTCAAATACATTAACAACAATTCTATCTTTTAATAAGAGATCATTGGTTACTAAAACCTCTTTACCGTCTTCAAACTTGAATATACCATCATTTATTTTTTGAAAATAAATACTTTTTTTAACCTTATAAATCTTAGTAATTGTAGTTTTTGATTTTATTATTTTAAAAGATTTATCAGCTGTATTGTAAATATATATTCGGTCTAAGGATTGAAAAACCATCCATTGATCAAGCGCTAAGATGTTCCAAAACTCTTCGTCTTCGGCGAGAGAGATGCTTTCCTTAACCAGAGAAGTATAGTTTAATACACCAAATTCATTCTTCTCCCAATAACCAAAATCCATATAACACCCAGTATATATTTTCCCATCAATGACCTTAACAGATCTTATGATTGATGAATTTGGAGATTTATAAAGTTTCCATCGGGCGCCATTATAAGCGAGTAAACCTTTATTATTTGCAAAATAAATTGACTTATCTGTGCCTTGAGATATTCCCCAGTTTTGA
>Ga0209533_1000944_pt1 | contig 27530 bp, 15 predicted proteins | sample COG_04_FD_184748 | JGI IMG/M metagenome (GOLD analysis project Ga0209533, IMG submission 184748) | Pelagic Microbial community sample from North Sea - COGITO 998_met_04 (SPAdes) (version 2) | ecosystem: Environmental > Aquatic > Marine > Neritic zone/Coastal water | place: Helgoland, sampling...
CTTTCTCAGAAAAGCCCCCCCCCCACCTTTGACCACACTTCAATCCCCTCCAAACTCTGGGACTCTCTCTTTCCATATCAAAAGACCGGTGTCGAATGGGCAATCAACAACTACGGTGCCCGATGTCTCCTGGCCGACGACATGGGACTGGGCAAGACTCGACAAGCCCTTGCTTTCATTGGTCATTATCTCCCCATGACCACACTTGTCGTCTGCCCCTCCTACTTACGTTTTCACTGGCAACATGCTTTAAAGGAATGGTTGGACTGCGACTCCCAATTGGTCAAAAGAGGCAAAGAAAGCCTGACCGACGACATTTGCATCGTCTCCTACGACATGCTCCACGCACTGAACATCGACCCGGGCCTTTTCGAAATGATTATCTGCGACGAATCTCACTATGTCAAATCTCGCAAAACGAAAAGAACGAAAGCCCTGACTCCATTGGTTCGCTCCGCCCAAAAGGTCTTGTTAATGACCGGGACCCCTGCTCTCAGCCGACCAATCGAACTCTTTTCACAACTGTTCATGTTGCGTCCCATTTACATCAAAAATTACAGCTCCTATGCCAAGCGCTACTGCAATGGCAAAAGCACACCATTTGGCTACGATGACCGTGGTTCTTCCAATGGACCCGAACTGAATTGGGTTTTAAAGCGAGGATTCATGGTGCGTCGTTTGAAAAGAGACGTACTGACACAACTTCCACCAAAGAGTCGCCACACCGTGTGGTTGGAGCTGACACAACGCGAATTGGTGGACGTCAATGCCGATTTTAAAATTTGGCGTGAATTAAACAAAACTATTTATACGTTGCCTTCTGGTTCGGAAGAGCAGCGATTATTAATTTTTGAAAGGAAAAAAATCATTTCTCAACTGTTTCGAAAAACTGCCATTGCTAAATGCCAAGCCATCACCAAATGGGTCATGGGTGCTCTCTCCGAAGGCCGTTCGTTCATCTTTTTTGGTTATCACCGGGTTGTGTTGGATGCGGTGCAAGAAGCAGTGTCCAACGCGGATATCCCTTTTATGCGCATCGATGGTTCGACCCCTTCGCACGTTCGGCAACAAAATGTGGAGAATTTCCAAAAGGATTCGACCATGCGTATCGCCATCCTCTCGTTGATGGCGGCGGGCACCGGTGTCACACTGACTCGGGTCTCGGAGTGTGTGTTTGGTGAATTGTACTGGGTGCCCGGTGTGATGATTCAAGCCGAGGACCGTGTGCATCGCATCTCTCAAGAAAGTAGAGTGGACATCAAATACCTGTTAGGAACGGACACCATCGACACATATGTGCATCCGTCACTTTGCAAAAAATTATCAACTTTGGATGGCGTGGTTGATGCAAGGCAGGACCGCACTTTCAAAGGAGTGACGACGACTCATGTTCATGCAAAAGAGGAATCGATGATGGATATCTTATCACGGATGTTGTAATTGGTGGTGGACTAGAATAGACTTCACACTTATGATAAGAATAATTTAGCAAGAACTTTGTATTTAAGTATGTATTCTATATTGAAAGACATCCTTGCCACATGCTTGGGAATATGTATTTATTTTGTGCGACTTTGTTCGCTCTCATTGTCCCGGCTCGCGGACAGACCTGGCAAATTTCCAGCCAGTGCGAGGAGGGACAAGCATACGTTGGCAACGATTGTCAAAATTGCACATTTGGGAAATATTCCACGAATCACATCCGTTCGACATGCGAAGAGTGCACGGCTGGTCAATACAACGATGTCGAAGGTGCCAATGGTTGCAAACCGTGCAGGCTTGGATATTACAGTTCGGACGGTGCGGAAACATGCACCTCGTGTCGGGTTGGTCAGTTCCAATCGTCCGAATCGTCCTCGTCATGCTTGCAATGTTTGCCAGGTCAATATACACCAGAAATGAACTCGGTCTCTTGCAAATCATGTCCAAGGGGGTACTCTCAAATGTCGAAGGGTTCCGATGCATGTGTCCCGTGTCCAGAAGGGCAGATGCAGCTGTCACTCGGTTCGACCTCTTGCAACGAATGTAGAATTGGGAATTTTTGGACCATCTCCACGCCTGGTGTGGCATGCCAATCGTGTCCACATGGGTATTATCAGCAAGAGAAAGGGCGTTCGAACTGTTTGAGATGTCCGTCTGGTTATTCCACCGACGATGAGCAGAGCAGTCACTGCCGCAAATGTCCACAGACGTCGGAAGAGGGGCGCAAATGTAGTGGGTGGGGTGTTGAAGTGGATGCATCGATTTGGAATGAATGTTCCATTGGTAATTATTCAAACGGGGACGTTTGTTTGGAATGTCCGAGTGGCTTTCGCTCCGCACGGCTTCAATCATCCCACGGCTACGACTCTTGTGTTCAGTGTCGTGATGGTACGGGTCCATCCGTGTCTTCGGATGGGGTGGAGGTGACATCGGTGTGTGAACGATGTTCGCCAGGAATGTTTGGAACAAATGGTCAATGTGTCCTGTGTGCCGCGGGAAAATACGGGCTCCATTACAACACTACTGCCTGTATTGACTGTCAAAGTGGCCTTTACAAAAACAGTTCTGGTCTCCGCGGTTGTTCGTCGTGTCCTGCCGGATGGGCCAATGATGCAAGCAATGGCTCCGTGGCGTGTACAGAATGTCAGGTCGGTCAAATGTCTCATGTGCGACAGTCCGTGTGTGCAAGTGATTGTCCCAGTTCCTATTCATATGCGAACGCGACGACTCCTACAAGGTGTGAGACTTGTGACTCGGGTCAATACTACTCATTGGGTGTCTGTGTACCGTGTTCTCCGGGACGTTTCAAAAGAGAGACACCGACATGCCAAGCGTGTCCACAAGGCTACGTCAATAATTCGGACAACAGTGGCTGCACTTTTTGTGAGACTGGAAAGGTGCCCCAAAGACAAGCGTTGTGTGTGGGCTGCCCGGTCGGGTTTTACACACCAAAAGACTATGTGGAAGCGGCCACGTCCGGATGTCAGATGTGTGTACCCGGTCAATCTCAATCTCAAACCAATCAGTTATTTTGTAATTACTGTAGCATTGGTCAGTATCAGAACGATTACAAATCTACATCGTGCAAAGAGTGTGCCAGTGGCACTTTTGCCAACTCGGAAGCGACTGTTAATTGCGAGACCTGTCCCGCTGGTACTTTCAGTGGAAAGGGTACTTCTTCCTGTGAACAATGTAGCTTCGGTCAAGCCACCGTCATACTCGGCCAAGCCTGTCAAGCATGTCCACTAGGGATGGAGGAGGTCCAGGGTCTCTGCACATCCTGCCAACCTGGGAAAGCACGGGGCAGTGCCAGCCCGAGCCTCCAATGTAGCTGGTGTCCGACCGGGCGTTATCAAGACGATTCGGGTCAGGAAATATGCAAGAGTTGCCCCTCGTCCACTGGGATGGGTAGTAGCAACTGTTGCACAACAACTGAATGTGCCTCATGCGATAGAGGTACTTTTTTTTCGAATTTTTCAGAGAGTTGTTCGCTCTGTCCAATTGGTCGGTATGGTGAGGGAGGTTCAAATAGTTGTGAGAAATGCTCGGAAGGTCAGTCGAGTACTGAAAGCAGAATCGAGTGCGTGCCGTGTCCGTCTGGGTCGGTGGTATTGGACAACGCCTGTGAAACCTGTCCAATGGGATATTTGGAGCAGAGTCATATCTGCCAAGCTTGTCCAAAAGGATATTATCAAAATCAAAACGGTGCTACCAATTGCATCCAGTGCTCCACATTTGCAACAACCACGTCAATTGCTACAATTGGAGAGTCGGGGTGTCAAGAATGTGATTCACAATATGTCATTCTCGTCCAAGGCCATTGTAACATCTGTCCAAATGGACACTACTACGATGCCACCGATGGGACGCATCTCTTGGACAACTGCAAGGCGTGTCCATCCGGATGGGAAACGTCGTCGACCAAAACATGTCGAAAATGTGCCAAGAACCATTACAGCGAATCGGCCGGACACTGCAAAGTGTGTCCCATTGGATTTTCAACAGAGAGCATTGGCGCCTCCGTCTGCTCTCATTGCCAAGGGTCGGATTGCAGCGGCTCGTGTCCGAGCGGCCACCACAAAGATGACGGCACCTCGTGCAAGAGATGCCCGGCCGGTTACATCTCATTGGGTGGATATCAAAAGCAATGTTCAATGTGTTCCATTGGTCGATACCAAATCGACGGTGGACAAGGCAAATGCCTGGATTGTCCAGCGGGGAGATACTCGCAAAAGGGTGCCAATGAACAGTGTCTCTCGTGTCCGGTCGGACAATACCAATGGGCGCCACTACAGGGAGCGTGTTTAGACTGTGCTCTTGGGCAGTATGTCTCGATTCGGGGTCAGACGGAGTGCCTCACTTGCAGTCTGGGCCGATATACAAATACTGTCCGCACAAACCGTTCCGAATTTTGCAAGGACTGTCCAAAGGGATGGATGGGAATGGACGACGGCACTTGCGAACCGTGTCCGGAGGGCACCTGGCAAAATGAGACCGGGCGTCATGTCTGTAAGAGTTGCAACACATCCGGACTGCCTTTGTCGCCACCACAATCCATCTCTTCGGACCAATGTTTTGATGGTACGGATTTGGTGTCGTACGTCTTCGATATGGACGATGACAGTAAGGAAGCACAGACGTATGTGTCGGGGTGTGAAATACGCCCAAACATGGTGTTGTATTGTCCCAGTTGTACTTGCAACGACGATGCTAGAAATGGATACTGGGATGGGCCTACTTGCGACGAGTGCCGACGTGGCTTTGCAGGGGGTCGAGTGGGAAAGTGTCTGATAAAATGCCCCGGTTATGACGGCATGCACGATTCAACCATGTGTGGTGGTCTGGGCAAGTGCTGGTATGGGAAGTATGGCTCGGGCGAATGTTTGTGCGGTGGCAAGAATGTGTTGGATGCATCGAGTCAAAATATAGTCGTAGATGTCAAGACATGTCCAGCTGGGCGGACATGTCCGGGGTATGGTTCGGGCATCGTCAAAGAAACACAATACAAGCCCTTTTATTATTTGCTCGAATATCGCCAATATTCCGTGTTCGTGTTGCAACTCAATCAATACACACCGAAGCGTGGCCACATGTGGTTTCAAAGATATTCTCCACAAAATATTTATGAAAATGTCTGTTCGTCATGCACTGAAAGATATGATTCGACCGAGTACACACGGACTGGGTATTTCAATTCCAAAAAGGAATACGAACTGTTTGACGTCGAGTTGCAAGTGAAAAATGGGTTCCATGGTGAAAATTGTCAACACGAATGTGCCGCGTGTCTCAATAATGGTCGTTGTTTGAACACGCCACATCCATTCTATTACAGTTATGAATATGTCTCCGTTCGGCCGCGGCGATACAATCCTGTCTTTATCCCAACAACTCAATGTGTCTGCTCTGCAAGTCTCTTCGATGCCGATGCAATGTGTTGTCCATACGGGTTTGAACCATATGTCTATTATGGCAAGCGTGATGTGGTGCCCTATTTTGAATACAGTGCGTTGCCTTTCATTACAGAAGTCAATGACGAGGTTCGGGACTATTGGTTGGACGATGATTTGTGGCTGCAAAACAAGTACCCTCAATACGAAGAACCGGACGATGGTAACATGCAGGTCTCCAATATCAATCAACGATATCAGAGGGATGGTCCGGTGGGTATCGTTGCAGTCGATTACAAGAAAGAAGGGCCCTATAATAAACACCCCTTTTACGGTACAGAAAAAGAATTGTGTCGGGCATGCCCGGGGCTTTTTGGCAAGGGAGTCGTGTCGCGTTCGACTGCAATCACTACAGAAAAGGAAGCGGAACAATACTGGTGGGACAGTTCCGCCGCGGGAAGGAAATGCAATAACTTGGGTGTCTGTGACTTCTATGGTCAGAAAAATGAGAAAAATGTCTTGTTTATGGGTGAACACATCCAAACAGCATCCGGTGTGAAATATCGGATTCATCACACCTTTTCTACCTGCAACAAACAACCATACCAAATCCAGAACAATTTCACAATCGAAGAATGCATCTCCAATGCTAGTTCCGCCGGTGTGAAATCATTTGCACATTCGTCCTTTTACGTCTTTAGTGATACAAATAGAGCGGAGTTGACGGAAGCGGTGGCATCCACTACAAAACCAGAAGAGTCGGGTCAACAAAAGGGTTCGTATGGTTATGTGGAGAAGGAGAACAAATACTATCCTCTCACAGCTCGAGATGGGGAGACCTGGCCCACGCCAGACTCCAACGGGGACATGATATATCATCCGTGGTCGGAAGGGGAGTGCGTTCTATTCGACACGTTCTGTGAGGAAACAGAGATTGTCATCAACGCGCGTTTTAACTTGTACCGGTTGGATAAGACGGGACAGGGCAGTGACCGGTTACCGACATCCACATTTAATAGCCTGGACACTTGTTTCACATATGACGATGGAACGTTCAAGACTAAAATTGGTCTTTTTGTGACACAGACGTACAAGAACGGGCAAGACCCATTTCTTGGTGAAGCGTGTCCAAAGGGTCATTTCTGTACACAAACTGGAACGGGAGGTGAGATAGTGGGATTCAAGGAGGCGTGTCCTCCTGGCTATTTCCAACCATCTTTTGGAATCACTCGTGCTAATGCAACTGTGCAATGCAGTGTAGAAGGGGAAAACAGTGAGAGTTGTCAAGAGAATAGTGGTACAAAGAATCCCACTGATTATGTGGACAACTCGTGTCAAAGATGTCAAAGAAATGAATACGCGCCAGAGGGAGCCTCCGTCTGCCATGCCTGTCCAGCCGGACGTATTAAAAAATTATCTGGCAATGTCCCATTATCTGATTTCGTCATGCACAACATACCAATGGATAGAAGCAGCGGTCAACCATGGTATTACATCTCAGATGAAACTGGTCTTGAAAACTCGGACTGTGCACTTGTTCCAAATGGAATTATTCATGTTCCCGGTGCAGACAAATATATGTCACATGAGATTCCGGAATTCATTTCGGCAGTCTCGTGCCCATTTGGATATTCGTCGAGACCCGGGACTTATGTGATTCAAGGACATGCGCAGCTGACGTCGGCATTGAGCTCGAACTCGTCCGTCATTCAAGCACCATTTGGTTCGTTCGATTCGCAATTTGGGAGTCAGCTGCAGAAGGAGTTAGTTCAGGAATATTGTTTTCAGTGTCCCGGTAGCTCAATGACGGGACCAGCGACGATGTCATGTACGACGTGCTTTGGAGACCAGTTGAATTCCGCAATGAAACAGGTGGTACGAACGTTGACGGAAAAGGCATTTATCCAGTTACACAATTTTGGAATCCCCCGGAGTCAGTCAAATGAAGATTCGACTGTTTCGTTAGTCCAAATATCAAATTGTACGGAGTACAAAACCCAAATTGAGGAGGAGGCATGTGGGGAGGGGTGGGCGAATCCAGACCAATTATGTAGCGGGGCGTGCCAAATTGGAAAGAAACTTCGGCGTTTACCAGACTCATATGAAAAGGAGAAGCTTGGGGTCTGGTACAAGTGGAAGACAAATACAATCTATATTAACGACTGCAAACAATTGGTACCGAATCAAGAATCATGTCGGTGGGGATTGGAAGGGAACGCTTGTCAAAAATATAGTGCATCTAGTAATGATGACATTTCTTGCACATTGGGCCAGGATATTCGGGATGTGCAAGACTTGTTTAAAAATATTCAAATTGAAGCAATGGTGGCGGGTGGGAAATATAATATGACCGAGGAGAATTCGATTGAAGTCATGACTAGCAAAGAGACCACCATTGCCGATTCAATCTTATATTGTAACATTGCATTGCCAAAGTGGGCATTTATTAAAATGGATGCAGAAGGGAAGCGTTTCCAATGCTTGCTTGATAGCAACGATTTGCTTGATAGCAACGATTTGCTTGATAGCAACGATGAACAAATATGGAACCCATCAGTAGGGGATTACAGTCGTGGTGTGTTCAAAGTTGACAGCAAAGTGGGTTGGATAACAGAATATCCACTGTGCAACACATGTGTAGCGGGGGAATACCGAGACGCGCTCTCCAGAAAATGCATTCAATGCCCGGCAGGCTTTCAGTCATTGGTACCGTCAACAAAGGATGAGGTTGGCTACTGTCAAGAATGTGCATTTGGTACATTTGCTTTGATAAAAACGCTTGTCTGCAGTGACTGTTCTCCAGGACAGTATCAGAATCAACCACGGCAAGCCGCCTGCTTAGATTGTCCCAAGGGATATTATACAGATACGGCAATTCGTTGCGAAGAATGTGGCTACTCTAAGTTTAATGACATGGAGGGAATGGATGGGGTAGAAGATTGCAAGCAATGCCCCGATGGCAAGTACGGGGGTGGGAAGGCTGCAGATTCGTCAAGCGATTGCAAAGTATGTCCGGTAGGAACGGTTCCAAATCGTGTCCTAGAACCTCACCGCTGTGAGACATGCGGTGAGGGAAAGTATTCAACCATGCTTTCATGCGATTTATGTGCCAAGGGCCAACACCAAACAAAACAAGGCCAGGCGTCCTGTGATAAGTGTCAAAGAAGTAAGTATCAAAAAGAGAAAGGGAAACACTCTTGCGAAGTATGTCCAGACGGGTGGATGAGTCAAATAACAGCCGGCGTCCATGCAGATGCTCATAAATGCGTTAAATGTAAAGTAGGACATGCATGCGTTAAAGAAGGGGGGGGTCTACCCTGTCAAGCGGGCTATGCTCATAACGGGGTGAGTGCAGGACCATGTCAAGAATGCAAAAAAGGGCAGTATTCTGACGATACGGAGCAGAGTGGGTGTAAGAGTTGTTCTGATGGTTTGTATACTGACCTCCAAAGGTCACAAGATTGTAAGATATGTCCTACAGGATTCGCTACCAATATGAAACCGGCCGGACCATGCATACGTTGTCCCCACGGATATAAATTTACATATCCACTACAAGCACAAAATTACGGCAAGTGCGTGATATGTCCACAGGGGTGGGAGGGACTTCCTCCTAGTTGGAATACAGGGTCTGATTGTAAGAAATGTCCAAAACAGGAATATTCGGACCAGACAGGGAAACTGGACTGTAAATGGTGTCCAAAAGGATACGACACAAGAGACCAAACCGGACAAAAACTCTGTACAAAATGTCGGGAAGGCAAATACAGGGAGACGTCGGAGGACCCCGATTGGTGGTCATGCCCTTCGGGCTGGTATGCAAATACACAAGGGTCTACCGGATGCAAAAAATGTCCATTTAACACAAAAAGCGGCAGAGGTTCGGACAAGTGCAAGACTATTATCCTTTGGAATGATAAAACTCCTAAGTACTACCCCTAATCCTGAAGACCGAGCAAGTCAATCGACGGGTTGTAGACTATAAATATGATTCAAAGAGAAACAAACTTTCGTTTTTTACTTTCTACATATCCCTGTCTCTCTTGTTCTTGCTGTATCCACAACGAGACTCTGTTGTCTTTCACATCTGCCTCTCTAAATTCCTCCCATTGGTAAGTCTCGCGTTGCCGCCCCGTCCAGACACACCGACCCTCAACAAGCACGAGCTCTATCATTCGCGGCTTTCCTCCTCTCACCATATACATGACGCCACACGCATTGCAGAGTGACGAGGTACCACATGGTCCCGGCCTCCATGCACTTGAAATGTGCGTACCACAACGAGTGCATGGTAATTTCTGCCTGGACATGGTCCTCTTTTTTTTCGAACCCGACTCGGAGTTGTAGTACGCCTGAACGATTTTCCCAACGATTGTGTCTAATTGCATAATGAGGTGAGATTGAGATGTGAGATTTAGAATGAGTCCTGTCTAAAGAATAGAATATGTTCAACTTATTAATCTGGACTCGTCTTTTCAATTACAGTCCGATTCTCTTCTCCGACAAGGCACGAATTTTAGATAGATTTGTCTTGAGAGATTGATTGATTTGTGCAAATCGACTCTCGGTGCCAGACATTTCGACCATAAATGCGCATCTCATCTCATACTCTCGATTTAACTGAGTCGTTTTTTCAATCTCGCGACGTATTTGAATAATATTTGTTTGTAGTTTTTGTAATTCAAGCAAAGCGGACGCGGTTTGTGGTGTGCGACGTTTTTTGGATTTGGTTAAGGAGTGCAAGCCACGTGACGCGGATGTCTTATTTGCTTGTTCCTTACTGCGCACTTCAAATTTGGGAGTACGAATCGATTTGGAATATTGCAAGACCCCATCCACGGCAGGCGTTGCTACAATAGTAAACGCTGGCCATTGTTGTTTAGATACTTTACGGAAGGCCCGGCTCAGATTCCAATTTTTTTTCTTGAACAGCACTGTCATGTCGTCGGGCAGACTGCTACCTTTTATCCATAATTGATGAGTACCACACGGGTTGCGATGGTGCACTTCGCTATGGCTAGCCTTGTAACTGTCCAAGCAAAACACGGGCGCGCTTACTCCACACGAGTTTCGCATGACCATGTCATGATTGTCATAATCCATTTCCAAGTAAATGCTCAACAAAATAGTCTCAAAATGACTCAACTCCGAAGGAACAACGATGCCGGGAGGTTTGCCAAGAACAGTACCGTCACGAAAGTTACAGTGACCATGCGCATTCAATTTAAAATCGCGCAGTTGCAATGTCACTGACAACTCATTTCGAAAATCGAACGAATCGATGGGAGTCATTGTATGACTTTTAACATTATCAAAAAGTCCCATCAGCAGGTCGCTACACTCCGTATCCGAATCAGAATCGCATTCGATGTCGTTTGAGACATTCGAATGGTGATTTAATTGCATATTGGGGTCAAACGGGGCGGGGTCGGACGACATTCAGTGTGGTCTTTGTTGCAGAATGTTGTGATTTGTGATTTAGAATATGTTTAGAATATATTTATTTTTTTAGAATAGAATGTGTGTTTTCAATTTTGTTCGTGCATTTGTGTGCTTATAGGAGGAGCATCGCCTTTGCTTTGGTGAATTCATCTTTGGTGAGGTGTCCTTCTCTGTGGAGCAGGGTTAGGCTGTTGAGTTGGTCAACTATGCTACCGCCGAACATTTTGGGACTGGGTGGGTTGAAATCTTTCTTTATCCGAAGGACTCTTTCGCGGGCGTGGATGTGGAAGATGCGCGGAACGCCTTTTTTTTGAGACCATTCTTCAATGCTTTCTGTGTTGGCGGTACCGACTACAAACGAGGCACGTCGGTCAGACATTTCAACATCGACATGTTGAATTGTCTTTGGGTCAATTGCATAGGCGAGGCGAAAGTCATTGCACCGGACCGATGCTTGGGTAAATCGAAACTGTTGCTCCGTGCTCTCTCGTGTCAATAGGAAGATGGGATGTGAGACGAGTGGGTCGCCGTGAACAAATCCAGCAACTTCAAAGGTGGCACCTCTTTCCAAGAGATGTGGATGGTGCACATCAAAGATTCCTTGCGATGTGACTGCTTTTTGAACCGGCGATTTCTTCGACCACTGCAATTTGATGGTGACGATTGCAGCGACATTGAGACGGACGAGTTCTGTGAAAAGGTCCATCATTCGAACCACATGCAGAATCTGTTTGGGACCGATGCCATTGGGATGAGGGTCGACATTGACAAAGGCATGCAGCAATGGTTCTTTTGGAAATGGTGGCAAAGTGATTGATGCCATTCTTTGTGTTTGGATGTCTCGACACAGAGCAGGCATTATATAGTACTGTTACTTTCCATTGCTTCCCATTGCTTTTCATTGCTTTTCATTGTTGTTTCAATGGACTTGATATTTTCCACCTATTCAGAGAGTATATTATTTAGTCCTTTCTTGTCACGATTAGATTAGCATCGAATGCCTTTCAAATGGCAAATCAATGCTTCGGCCGTCGGTAAATTGATGGGACATTTCGGAAGGGAGCGTCAGGTTCGGGCCATTGCAGAGACCTGGCATTTGAATTTGAAACGGATGCCGCGATTTGGTGTGATTCCATCACAGATGCCGGCCAAACCGACCGTGGAGCAAATGGTTCGGGAGGAAATCAAGTCGAATGCGAGACTGAGCTCCATTGTCAATGCCGGTGTGAACAGAACGATTGAACAGGCCGATGCGGTTCAACGGATGAAGAGAAGTGCGGATGAAATGGTGGGGATGGCTCGTCAAGAGGCTTCGGCCGCCGCCGTGCAAGTCAAAAAGGCAAAGTCTTGCCAAGTGCTGAAGAATTACAGTAAAATTCAATCCGGTGTGTCTCAGACCAGAGTCGGTGGGTATTTCTTGGTCAATTCCAAGACGTACCATAAAGTGTCAAGGAAATGCGCACAGTTGTCCACAATGGAAGAAGCTGGGGAGGATGGGTGGAAAAAAAAGGAAGAGGTGTGCAAAGAGATTGCAGTCGCACAAAAAGTGGCGGTCGTGGCTGCCCGACAGGTCCAAAAAAGCTCATGTGTGGCAAAACATATTCAAAAAACAGCTGTCAAAGAAATGAATACAACCAGAGGAATTCGGAATGAAGCCACAGACCTGGAACTGGTGCAAAAAAGGTATCCCAATGTGGTGGCAGGGAATACTCAGGCCAAATTTTGGTCGGTGAGTGGTCGACCATACAAAGCTTTTGTCATTGGGAGAATTGATGGTATTGATGTGGTGAATGGGGTCATTTATGAGTTGAAACATCGTCAGTCCAGGTTGTTTCGACAGTTGAGGGGATATGAACAGGTGCAATGTCTCTTGTACATGAAAATGTTCCAGGTCCCGCGTCTGACATTGGTGGAGACATATAAAGGGGAACAGTTGTATTATCATCTGAAAATGACGGAGGGTCGGATGAGTTATACCGATGTCGATGGTGTGGAGAAAGAAGGATTGGGGTGGAAAGAGATTCAAGAGGGACTCGAAATAATTGTAGAAAAGTTGAATCGAGCCGAAATCGATGAAAAGTATAGAAATCAACTCATGGCAGCTCTTTTTTAAATTGAATAAATTGAATAAATAGAATAAATGGATTCATTTGTATGTGTGTGGTGAGGCAAGGTCAAGTCTATCCCGGTGTCCTCTCTGCGTGCGGAATCACTCGTGTATGATTTTGGAATGCTCTTCATTGACACACGATTTGCACTCGACATTGTATCGAATATTTTTTTTCGTTTTTAAAATGGTGCGCGCACCCAAACAGTCGCGACAAACGCCTTGACTCATGGCAATCATGGCTTTGGCACAGTCCATTGTGTGGGGACTTGGAATGGTGGCCAAACAGGGATTCCTCTTTCCATTTTCTAATAAAGCACACTGTTGCTGTTGAATGACGATTTGCTGTTTCAAACTCTCTTTGTGCAATTTGCGCACATTCATTTCTAATTCGCGCACATTCATTTCTAAAACCGAATTGCGTTTTTGTAATTGGGATGTGTGGCAATTGTGAGCTTTTTGTTGTTGAATCATCCTTTTTGTCATCTCTCTGCGGTTTCGTGCACATTCAGAGGCTTGATTACGCGTAAATCGCATCTCTCTTCGAAGTGCTCGTACATTGCGCTTGGAAATTTTGGTCATGTTTGATGAATAGTATTCTCTTTTGTTTTAGAATTGTTTTAGAATAAATTGGGGGGAGAAGTCCCCGCACGTCATCTGTCCCCTACATTCGATTCGAATCTAATTCATTGAACAAATATATACTTTTCGCACTCGGATGGATAAGAACTACGACTGGCCAGACATGTTCCAGATGTTCATTCGAATGGACGCACTGTCATTCGAGCACCGTGAAAGAGACGTGGTATATAGCGTAACAGTGTAGTGGGGTCCCAATCGGATTTGCACGTGTTGTTGGCATCGAGTTGTCTCATATGGGCGTTGTGGGAGTTGTAATACTCGACTGCTGCCTTTTTTGTTGTAAATCTTTTTTGCATATATCCGACGTGTACAAATTTCCCAATGTAGTGTCGGTCTTCCATTTCTTGACTTACATCACGTCGTTCACCATCTTTCCAAAATTGTTTCCATGTTTCGTCGTCAAATCTTTGTACTTCCAGCATCCAAGTTGTCATGTCTCGCGTGTGACACATAATCCATCCTTTTATATTCAAATAAAGAAATGTGGTTCATATTAGACGTCTCTTCATCAAAAGTCATCGGTGGATTGGCAACGACTACTGAAGCGATAACTACCACTAACGTTTCAAACAACAGAATTAGATGTTTTATCGCAAGGTAAATGTCAGAGCATTTTCTGTAGGTTTCCACTTTGCATCAAACAACTGTTGAAGTCTGGAACGAGTACACGTTGACCACAATGCATCATGTTTGTCATCTGTAAATGTGATAGAAAGCGTTTTCTCTGTTTTTTCACATTTGGCCACCCGCCATCCGTGATACAAATATATTTTGTGTACATTTCCATGTGCCAAGGCCAATGCCATTAAGAAAACTTGGTGTTTGAAACGACCAATGTGGAACAGTTCGTTGCTTTCTTGTGCAACTGACATATCGATATAATTTGGCAACCAATAATCTTGTTTGTCTCTACCGTAGATATACCACAAGTGTGAACTACTAGCAAGTCCCATGATGAGTGAAAGAAGTGTTCTTAAATAAGTATTTTTGATGAGCGGGGGGGGGGCTTTCTGGCACTGGTCTGAGATGGTCTTTTCAAAATCATCAACTCATATGTGAATCCCAAAATCGCATGTCTAACAAGAGGTCACGTCCTTCCTACAAATGAGCCGCAAGAGTGTTATTTCTCAAAAATATCAAAAGAAAAGCCATTTGCAGCACATCCAAGAACGTCCCGACACTTACATTGGTTCCTGTGACGAACGCACCGAATCCTTATGGGTCTTGGATAACAATAAAATGGTCCACCGTGATGTGACATTCGTGCCTGGTTTCTTAAAAATTTTCGATGAAATTCTGGTGAATGCGGCAGACAACAAGCGTCGCGACAGTTCAATGAAATCAATCAAAGTGACCATCTGCAATGACCACATCAGTGTTGAGAACGATGGGCAAGGCATTCCGGTGGTGATGCACGAGACTGAACAGATGTATGTCCCTCAGATGGTCTTTGGCGAACTACTCTCTGGCGATAATTACGACGATTCCTCGGACCGAGTCGTGGGTGGCCGCAATGGTTACGGCGCCAAATTGGCCAATATTTTCTCAAGTCTGTTTTGTGTGGAGACGATTGACTCCAAAGCTGGCAAGAAATACTCTCAAAGGTGGCACCAAAATATGTCCAAGGTCGACCCACCTGTGATTCAATCTGCAGGCAAACGCAAAGATTTTACCCGCATTACATTTGCTCCAGACTATGCCAAGTTTGGATTGGAAGGCCTGACCCCCGATATCCTCGCCCTGTTCCACAAGCGCGTGTACGACATGGCGGGCACAACCCCGCACGACGTCATTGTCTACCTCAATGGCGAACGCGTCCCGGTCCGAAATTTCAAACAATATTGTTCATTATATTTCCAAGACGAAACGAAGATGCTTTACGAAAAAATCAACGAGAGATGGGAAGTGTGTGTGACCGTCTCTCAAGACCAACAGGCACAACAAGTCTCCTTTTGCAATGCTATTTGTACAACCAGTGGTGGTGAGCATGTTCGACACATTTTGGACGAAATCTCTCGACGAGTTCTTCCTCACCGAAGTCTCAAAGATTTAAATGTGCGACCTTCACTGGTGAAACTGTCGACGTTTGTCTTTGTCAATGCCTTAATCACAAATCCAAGCTTTGACTCCCAAACGAAGGAAAAGCTGACGACCCGTGCCAGTAAGTTTGGCCCGGAGCACTTGAAGCCGACCATTTCGGAAAAGTTTGCGGGTTCCATTCTCCGCAACTCTGGCATTGTGGCCGAAGTGCTCTTTTATGCCCGTGCCAAATCGCAGAGATTATTGGAGAAAAAAACGGCGACAAGAAAGAGCACCAAAATGACAATAGCAAAGTTAGACGATGCTCGGAAGGCGGGCACTCGTCAATCGTCGGAATGTACTTTGATTTTAACGGAGGGTGACTCGGCCAAGTCATTGGCGATAGCGGGACTTGCTGTCATTGGGCGTGACAAATTTGGTGTCTTTCCGTTAAAGGGTAAACTTCTCAATGTTCGTGATGCTACCAATCAAAAAGTCATGGAGAATAAAGAAGTCCAAAACATTATGAAAATAATGGGGCTCAACATTGGCCGCACCTACAGCGATGTCTCCGCGTTGAGGTACGGTCATATTATGATTATGACCGACCAAGACCATGATGGTTCTCACATTAAAGGATTAATCATTAATTTGATTCAACATTTTTGGCCTTCCTTGCTTCAAATCCCGGACTTTTTGCAGGTCTTCATTACGCCCATTGTCAAATGTACACAGGGTCCACGTGCGTTGCGATTCTACACGACTCCGGAGTACGAAGCTTTTGCAGCGGCGAACGATATCAAAAAATGGAAAGTGAAATACTACAAGGGATTGGGAACATCCAGTGCTAAAGAAGCCCGAGAATATTTTAGTGCACTTCATCGTAATCGCATTCCATTTCAATGCATGACCGAGAAGGGGACCGCCTTGATTGACATGTGCTTTTCTAAAACAAAGTCGAAGGAAAGAAAGGAGTGGATTTCGTCCTACCAAAGGGGCACTCATGTCGATTTCAATGTGACAGAAATGTCGTACGATGATTTTGTGAACAAAGAATACATTGTCATGGGCGTCCAATCCAATTTGAGAGCCATTCCTAGTGCGATGGATGGTTTGAAAACGTCTCAACGCAAAATTTTATTCGCATGCTTGAAAAGAAATTTAAAGGATGAAATCAAAGTGGCACAACTCGCTGGATACACGTCCGAACACGCGGTGTATCATCATGGCGAAGCGTCTCTGAATGCCACCATTATTAATATGGCGCAGAATTACATTGGTTCGAATAACATCAATTTGTTGAAACCAAATGGACAGTTTGGCACCCGTTTAATAGGGGGGAAAGATGCAGCAAGTCCGAGATATGTCTTTACACAATTGAACGAGATTACCGGGCAACTCTTTCATCCGGACGATGCCGCTCTGTACGAATACATGGAAGAAGATGGTCAACAGATTGAACCACCTCATTATATGCCGGTCTTGCCGATGTTGCTGGTCAATGGAAGCAATGGAATTGGCACCGGTTGGAGCACCGTTATTCATCAATACAATCCTCTCGACATTATTCAAAATATTCGAATGCGATTGAAAGGTCAAATGCCGCCGATTCTAGTACCCTGGTATCGAGGGTTCCGAGGCACCATTCGGAAGAATGGGGATGAATTCCTTATGACGGGCTGTTGGACCTGGAAAAATGCTCAAACGTTGCATATCAGTGAATTGCCGGTTGGGACCTGGACTTCACCATACAAAGAATTTTTAGAAAATGCAATGGATGGTAAAAATGGCTTTAAAAGCGATGCTATCAAAAAGGTCGATTCGCAGCACACGGACAATCAGGTCTCGTTCGATGTGAAACTTCGTCCCGATTTGGCCGACGCTTTGCAGAAAGATGAAACGTCACTTGTCAAACTCTTTAAATTGCAAAAGAAGTTGACTCTGACGAATATGCACGCGTTTGATTGTAATGGTCATTTGAAAAAGTATCACAATACTGCCGATATTTTAGACGAATATTTTCAACAACGAATTGCCTTGTATGCGAGGAGAAAGGAACACATGTTAAAATGTTTGAGTGGCCGTCATCAGCGACTTGTTCAGAAAATACAATTTCTACAATTGGTAGTCAATGGGCAATACATCTTTAAGGGTTGTAGCAAGAAACAACTGACTGAACAATTGCAACAACATTCTCTGGGTGATGCGGAACATTTACTCTCAATGTCCATGTGGAATATGACTGACGACAAAATCGCAGAACTTTGTGCACAGAGAGATGAGTGTCAGAGGACCATTCAAACATTAAATGCGTTGGAGGTCCAGCAATTGTGGCTCAATGATTTAAAGCAAGTGGAAAAGAAGTACCAACAACAATTCAAGAGCATCTCAACCGAACAACCCGAAACACGTCCTAAGAAAAGGAAAAAGAAGAATTAAATTAGATACAACATATCCACGTCCTAAGAAAAGGAAAAAGAAGAATTAAATTAGATACAACATATTTTGATTTGAATACAGTCCTCACATCTCTTTTTTTTCATCGCATTTGAAGATGACGAACACGACTTTGACAAACATCTCTTCGCCCTCCCCCTTCAACAATGACACCGTCCATTCCAACGAGACTCTCCCTTCCAACGAATCGTCGCCATCGCCGGCACGTCCGAGTCTCTCCCCATCCCCCTTCAACAATGAGACACTCCCTTCCAACGAATCGTCGCCATCGCCGGCACGTCCGAGTCTCTCCCCATCCCCCTTCAACAATGAGACACTCCCTTCCAACGAATCGTCGCCATCACCCACACCACCTTTCTCACCATCGCCTTCGAGTGACAACCGTTCCGCAATCTCGACGCCATCGCCTTGGCTCCTCTCCCCATCGCCTTCGACTGACAACCGTTCCGCAATCTCGACGCCGTCGCCTTGGGTCCTCTCCCCGTCGCCTTCCGTCTTTGTGCCTCCAATGACACCCTCCCCTTTCGCGTCGCCCGACACTGCGGCCGTGTTTCAAATTGTGGCCGTCATCGTTCTTATCTCAGTCTGCTTGTTTGCAAAGTGTCGAAAGCGGACGAATGTCCCAGAACTAACCGGATACAACAATATAGAAATGAGCCAGACGAATCAGATGATTGGATATCAAGAATACCAACCACAAGAAGAGAGTCGCATCTTTCCTTCCGACGAAGAGAACGCACCACATCTGGAACCACCAGAAGAGAGTCGCCTCTTTCCTTCCGACGAAGAGAACACACCACATCTGGAAGAATGAGAGTAGCAATAGTGTAGACACGAGTCAAATAGAATCGACGTTGGTCATTACTTCAAAAAAAGATATGCTTTTGTCATTGCTTAAAAAAAGATGTAATATCCATCGACTTTGTTTTTTTCACCCTCTTTCTCTGCGGCATCGCCTGTTTTGTTTCCCCTCTTTTCCCCCCCACCCTCTCCGACCGCTGCACAAACGCATCCATCATCGAATTAGCGGCCTTTTGCGATTGTCTAACGGCGGTCACTTCGAATATTTCCCCCGAATTGTCCATCACCATTTCAAAAATCCTCTGCAACGGTTTTTGCAATTGATTGGACAGATACCACCGCGTATCCACGGACGCTCTCCCCTCACGCACATCCTCCGCCGTGACTGCTCTCATACATGTTTTTTCACCTCGATACCCGGGTCTTATTAAGAAATCAATCCTATCTCCCGGTTTGGGAGCAATGTGTGGCGGTTGAGTCCTCCTCAATTTTTTGGCCAGTTCGGTATGCGGTGCAGGATTGGAATAATCTTCGGGCCTTCGTGTCAACTGTTTCGACATCGTCAAATCTTCAATGGAGATTTGATTTGCCAGCAACTTCAACACAACACCCCGTGCATATTCGATAGCCCCTTGCACATCATTTTCTTGACACAATTTCACCAAGACCTTTTTCTGACATTTACTAACGATGGGAGCAAAGTCCCTCCGCACACATTCAAACCCCTTGACATCCAATTTCGGCGCCAAGCCGGGTTCAAACTTATGCCCCGCATACCGTTTTTTCCCTTTCAGTAGTATGGGATAATAAAATTTTTCATACTCTAAATCATTTGGCGGCAGGAAAGCTTTGGTACAGAATTCTCCCATTTCTTGACCAATCGCGTCCACTTTTGCAATCAATTCCTCCCTGGAACAATTGGTATCGCACATGGAGTGTGGTATATTCGCAAAGACCGAATCCGTATCCCCATACACAATTTCCAGGCCATGTTCCTTGTATTTATCTTCACACATGAATTTCGTATGGTTGGCCATCCCCCGCCCAACACGGGTGACGGAAGAAGCAATCCTTTTTTCCCCCAAATACCCCATTGCCGCACCTGTAAAACCGTAGACGGAATTGGCACAGACCTTCAGAGCCAATTGCCGACCATCGAGCACGGCATAATCCATCGATTTTTCCCCATATCGTTTCCTCATTTTTTTGACTCTGCGTCTTTCGTTCAACAATTGTTCCAAAATTTCGGGCAAAATGCCGACCCGTTTCTTTGTCGTCACAAAACAAACGTCGGTTTTCTTCATGACATATTCAAACTGCCCCCCCTCTGGATAATCAAAAGAGCGCACGGGTCGGACCTCTGGATATGTCTCCTTTTCCACATCTTTGATGAGATGAGTTTCCTTCGACCACTGAAGTTTCAATCGCTCCGCTTCGGAGTAGGATGGAATTAGAGTCGAAAAGCACATGTTGTAGGCTCTCATAATGGATGGATAGAGCGATGCGAAATCCAATGTAATGACTGGGTTTTGATAGTACCCCGGTTTGGGTGTAATGACCACCGCCCCTTCAAACCCTCCCACTACTGGGATTTTCTTGAACTCGTCTGGCAAAAACCAACGATGGTGTGACGAATCGAGTCGGCACCGTCTTTTGACCTGACGCAGCATTAGCAACAACGTGCGAATCTGTTGGCCACGATGCAAAATACTGGTCAAAGGGACCCCGGTCACTTGTGACATCTGAATGGCGTTCACCAACTTACATCGTTTGATAAGAATTTGACAAGGCAACCACGCATCTTTCACACAGTATTGTGCCAAGAACACGCGCCCACTCGGTGTTTTTTGGTGTTTGGGAATGTCTTCATAGTCGATGTGAATCTTTTGAGTGCCCAACAGTTCGGAACAAACATTGTCCAATTTGTAGGACCGCAGTTTGTGGTCCGTCATCACCACTCGGTACAAATCCATCCAGTCCCGACCTTCAATCCACGCTTCCCACGATTCCCGACCACCGCGCTGTTTGCTATGGGTGTAACGCTTCTTTAACGTCGTGGGACGGTCAATTCTGGAAAAAGTACGAATTGGTGAGCAGTGTTCACAGTATGGCCCGTCGTGCTTGGGGCACAGGGCCTCGATGCGTTGAATCAAATAGACATTGTCAAAATTGAGCACGTTGTAGCCCGTGATGATATCGGGGTCGTACTTCCGAATAAATGTGGAGAAGCCACGCAACATTTCGAATTCATCCACATAGGAATGGACGTCGGTGCCAGCAGGGTCGTACGCATCCGTCTGCATTTCCGCCGACAACATTGGCAATTTGGTGCACTGCTCTTGGCCGACCAGTTCCAACATAAAGACGGTTTGAATCATTTTCATATCGACCATGTTGAAAGAGGTGACTCCAATGGTGGTAATGCAATCACGCTTGGGGTCCGGGAATTCGCATTCGCCCGTCTCCGGATTGACGTACGGCACGGCTTCAATGTCGTAGGAACTGACACGAAACGGTGCCATGGGAATGGGAGGGTCGGCACAGGGCGTGACGTCGTTTGGAGAACACAAGTACTCGGTATCACAGGATGTGGTCCGTATACGAGCGAGTTTTCCAGTCTTGGACTTTGTCGGCAGCCAATGATTGACCACATTCATCCACGAACATGCGGGCAATTGGTGGTCGACCATCCAAACGATTTCGGGTTGAAACATCGTTTCGTACAACTCGACCGTGCCCAGATTCAGACGACCGGGCATGCCGGCGGGACCGCTGCTCCTCTTCCGACCACCACTCGATGGGGCCTGGTCCGGGAGAGGGTGGAACGGCACCAGTGACGCCATTTTGGTTCGAAATGTTCGTATTTTTTCGTACACGGCAGCGCTATCTTTGAGGATTGCCAGTAAGGCACGCCACACGTCGTAACGCTGGACGGTGAATTTCCACACCGAAGGAGGGGTCTCGTCCTCCACGTGTCGAATATTGTAGCCACTGCATTGTGACCAGCGGATATCACTCGCATCGACGTGGGCCGTTTTCCAACACCATTCAAAATAATTGAAGACCTCGTCGTCCGCCTTCTCTTCGCCGTGTTCTTTCTTGTAGCGATTGCACGCGCTCTCCGTTCTCTGCATGGCAGTGAGCCACCGAATCCATTCGCGGACAGTGGGCTGAGACACAGTAGTCGTGGTGAAACCATAGGCATCGATATTGAGAACACGCACAGCGGTGGAGGTGCCATCGGCTTGACGCCCGTACAACATGACATCAATGGCATTATTTTCGCCTCTGTGGCGCGCGGTACCAATGTGTTGGAAAGTGATTGGCATTTTGTTTTTGCTCTCTGGAATGTGTCAAGTGGGGCAGAATGCAGATATGTTCAAAATATATTTGAAATGATTAAAATATTACCTTTCCTAGTGTGTAAATACCAGAGCCGTCTTCCATCTCCTCCTTTGGGACCACGTCATACTTCAACTCTTTCTGTGCCTTTCCCACACACCAACATTGCCATGCTGTGAGAGCTCCACACATCGTCAGTGCGAACCCGACCACACTGGCCATATAAATGAGCAGCATGGCAGTGGTGAGTCCGGGTACGAGTGGCGCGGACCAGGGAATGCAAACGGAACTGGCCTTGTGGTACGTGGTGTAGTTTCTCGGACAGGGGGAACTGTACAATAGCCAACCATCGTTCGAATAATATCCATGGGGTGCCGCTTTGCATTCTTTTTGAGCTCCAACATATCCACTGGGACACTCCCAATAGTGTGCCAGTGCATGGTCTCCATTTTCAACCAACCAGTGTTGTGATAATGTCGAGAAGGCCGTTTTGGGGTCACTGTGTCCATTCGCAGCGAAAGTCGTATGTTGTTCTCGAAGAGCACCCTCCGTGCCAAAGCGATACACTTTATTATTCTTCGGGTCTGCCACTATCACGTTACTGCCTACAACACCAATATTTGCTCCAATGAATTGATTTTGAAAATCATTTGCAGGCACTGGCACATATTCCCAATTCGTTTTCCCATCCAAATATGTGATGTCACCGACTCCCAAATATTCGAGTGGATTGCCAGGCACGTCGTCAATCGAAAGACCACCCACCTCCACACAATCGGACGGAACACCCACTCGCGGCTGGACTCCTGTTGCAGCTTCCACATCGTTCAAACTGGCTCGACATCGAAATAGAACAATAAACGGCTGACTGGTTTGTTCGTACAACGGATACACCGAGACGGCCAGCGTCTCCCGCGACGCAGCTATCTCACGCCCAAACGCCTGGTACGTGGCCAACTCCAATGGCAGTTGCAACGGTGTCCGTGCATTGGGCTGCCACCAAGACAAAGTAGTATTGCTCTCCTGACCGTCTGGCCACAACAGATTGTCCCACACATAGACTCGACCATAATTGACCCCGGCACCATTTTCCATAAAACGTTTGGTATCACCCGGTGCGCCGATATATAAGGAGGAACCATTGGTTCTTAAATCTCCCGTAATGGAGACACTGTAACCAAATTGTTGAGACGTTTCTCTGTGTGCATCATAGACTTCGTTTAGCATTGCCCCGTTCTCCTTGTAGTATGGTTTTTCAAGTGGCAAACATAATTTTTGAACCTCTTTCACGTCCGAGATGTGAAGGACTTTTGTTTCGTTCGGTCCATCTCCCCACGACCGGTGCCACGGCACGTTTTGATAAGAAGGAATGAAATGGGAGGCCCAATTGGATTTCAATTTCCCATAATATTTCAACCAATTATCAAGGCCCGAGACACAACCAGTCGACTCCGGATAGCAGCTCATTTCATAAATGGAACGACACGAATGTAACTCTTCGTCTTGAAAGACAAAGGCATAGCCGGGAGTGCCACCTTGGCCCAAGAGACTGTTCGAGGTCCCGGGGGCACCCACCACCCAGGTTCGACCCTGAATATCGAGAGAGAACCCAAAGCGGTCGACGGTATTTGAGACGGGCACTCTCGTCACGTTCGCCATTTCGTCTGTTGGATATTCTTTCAGAAAGACAGCGGGACTCGCGCCACTCTCTGGCAAAGTGTCAATGTGATTGGGGACAAAGTGAACAACAATGTCCAATAATGGTTTCCACATTGAGACTCTGTTTTGATTTGGGTATCCAAACAGAACAATGTCACAATTCTCATTCACTACCAAGATGTCGGAGGTCAATGCATTGTAATGACTGGAGTTCGTCGCATCATGCATCATCAATCGAGTGCCGTTATTGACGTCACTTATCACATGGCATCCCGATGAAATGGCCAACTGTCGCACTTCGGACCCGATGGTAGGAAGCACTTCTTCTCGATAGGCCACGGCACGGGTGAATAAAACAACGAATAGAACCGTGCAAAACATGGACTACTGTATCAAAAACACTATTAAATACTTATTTTTTTTTACGCATGATGCAAAGTTCTACTTGTGCTTGTGTGTTGTTCACACCTCGCGCTTTGACATCCACGACCCTCTTTAAAAACTGAGCCGGGGTCTCTTCAATGCCAATCGTCTGACCCTCCAATTGGAAGATGTAATCACCTTCGCGCAGACCAGTCTCAAAAGCAACGCCTCCAGAATTCACCGCATTGCAATACAGGACACCCTGTTTCGTATCTCCAACTTGAAGACCCCACGAACCTAGAATTGGCAAATGGAATTTCACTGGACGACAATCCGCAAAGAAGGCCATTCTGGAATGTTCCAGTGCGGCAGAGGTCGGTGTAAACTTTAATGTTTCTGCACCGATTTGTGGCACCAGGACTTGACACAATCCACGCTTTTCCAACATTTTGGAATACTTTAAAATAATTAAATCGGTCACATCTCGGGTCTTTCTATATTTATTGCGGTCGACTTCCATTTGCGCACCCTCTTGGATGGCCGGCAACGAACAGGGCGTCTTGTGTTGAATGCGATGTTCAAACTCTAAGACCGCACAATAAAAACAAGCGGAGGCCAGGGCAGCGCCACCATGAGGCATTTTCAGGTGATTGTCGTCGTGTTGGTCTTCTTGGTGAATGGAGTAATAAAATGTTTTGAGTTTTGCTTTTGCAGAAAGAATGATGCTGTCGATTCCTTCAAAATGCCAGAACCCGCCTATGCCATCGACTTTCTTTCGAATTCTCCAATAATTGCGCAAGTGAGAAGGTGCGCGCGAGCCTCCGCTGTCCATTGACCCGGTCTGTTTTTTTGGAAAGACTAAGGAAGTATCAAGATGGGTCATGCCTGGCGTAATGTTCCATTGTGATTTGTTTGCTTTGTCATCGTCACCCAAATGAAGTGAACCCATGTGAGACCTTTTGGATTTCTGAACCGTTCCACAACGTTGGCAGGTTGAATGACCCCTTCTCTCAAATTCAATAAATTGCCAGGAAGAACGACCACAATTGTTGCAGAAACGGGTGGGGTATCTTTCCACAATCTTGCTTTCAACTGGCATCTTGCGCAATAATTCACGAATTCTCGATAGCGAGCATTTCTTGGTAATGTCGACAGCGCCGATTTTGACAAGATGACCCTTCCCAAATGGAGAAGTGTTAGAATCGTCCTTTCGGCATTTTAAACTGTTGGAGGTCAATCTAGACACGTAATTAGGCACAATGGTGCCGTTTCTGGCTCGAAAGTCGCCAATTGTTTCGGTAGAGTACATGCAGTCAGACATGTTGGTAATATGTGATTTTGTGAATAGTTTGTATTTAAAAAATACCTTATTCTTAAAGAATATTATTTCTATTCAAAAATTAGAGAAGACAAATCATGGCAAGTGTCAACAGTCGTCAATCACGCAAACGTGGCCGTGATGAATATATGGAGTTGGACCCATTTGGGTTTGAGTTGGGACCTTATCTTCGCATGATTAAAGGTGGATGTGAAATGGGGAGCAAAACTCATCACATTTCGAATTGTATTGTGGGATTCGACAAAGGTCAGCCGGTGTTTCAGGAAAAGGGGCAGAGAATGAGTGTGGTCTCGACGGTGGGACGATATGCCTATTTGAATCGGGTGGGAGATGGGGGGAAGAGACCGATTTCGGAACTTCATACCAGTCATACAGTGTCGTTGTATGCGGTCGCGGCTCAGATAAGGAAAAGGATTCGGGCGATGAAGTCGGTTCGGTTGAGAGATTCGGAATCGGATGGTTTGAAATGTGTTGATATGAGAAAGGCTACACATCAAAAACGTCGTTCGGAGAAAAATCTGGTCTGGATGAATGCTCGATATTTGTCAAGGATTGTTGTATTAAAAACTACCACTGACCCGGCTACTCAGCTCAAATATATTTTGGAGGCAGTGATTCATAATCATGTGGTGAATCTTTGCCCACAGTATTTGCCAAAACTACATTTTGTTGGGTTTGCGGCAGGGGGACGGCTCGTCGTTTGTTCGGAACAATTGACATCGTTGCCGGTCACAAACCTTGTGCGCTCCGTCGTGTCCGATAGTAATCGGGTCTTGGAGTACTTGGTCAAAGATGTCTGTCTCATGCTCCGAACAATGCAAAAAAAAGCACGCTTTACACATCGTGATTGTCATGTGTCCAATGTGTATTACAATGTCGAAAAAAGAAAGGTTCAATTGATTGATTTTGATTGGTCCTGTGTGAGATTGAAGTCTGGACCTCTCTCAGTGCCAAGGTATTTGTACGACACAACAAGGGAAGAGTATGGTCAGAATCAATCGGTGGACCTCTGTGTTTTTTTAAGGACTTTGGGACCGAGACTGCCGGATGGGTTTTATTATAATTGGTATGCGCCGCTGATGGAGAGATATGAAAAGCAAAGTGCAGAGGTTCTGCGAAAAAAGTCCAAGTCGGAGGCCGCAGCGATTCAATTGTACAAAATGTCGTCGGCTGATAAAACGATGCGTGGGAAATATTCACATCGAAACGGGTTGGAGAGATTCCCGAAAGTATTTGAGTATGCTATGGGGTATTACGAGTGGGAATGTATGACACCAGATGCTGTTTTACAGTTCTTCATGTAGTCAGATGTAGTGTTCTAGCCTTTAGGTCATCGACATTCGTAAGAATAACATCAAAAGAATACAAATAACTATGATTGAATACATCTGTAAGTTAGACTTGAATCCTATATTTAAGTGCCTGCTTTTCTTCTCAAATGAGAGTTGTATTCTTTTTATGCTTCAGATATTTGTAATGTCAATATCCCCTCACAAATAACTACTATTGTTGTTGCTATTGGGATACATGATGCCGAATCGTCAGCTGACGTGAATTCGTATAAATCGAAGATAGATGGAGCCATGGCATGTTTACAAGCGATGAATGTCACTGTTGTTTGGCGTACAGCTCCGAATATGTATGCGAAAGGGAATCCCAAGAGAACACAGGAAGTGAATACGAATGTCCAACATTTCAACCAAATCGCACTGACGTTGGTTACAAAATATCCCAGAATTAAAACGATTGATTTTGCAAAAACTGTCAATTTTAAATCGTTGGGTAATGAGCGCTTGAAAGGGGATTCTAATGAACATTACGGAAACATAGTAAGATTAGTAGAGATACAAACATTAATGTTTCACATTTGAAGATGCATTTGAATGTTTGTTCATCTCTACTACAAATTTAAGAATTAGGGGGTAAAAAAATCAGTCCTCAACTCAATCATTTCAAATCCAATCGGACCAACTGCCGACATGGACACCAA
>Ga0209533_1000945_pt1 | contig 27530 bp, 26 predicted proteins | sample COG_04_FD_184748 | JGI IMG/M metagenome (GOLD analysis project Ga0209533, IMG submission 184748) | Pelagic Microbial community sample from North Sea - COGITO 998_met_04 (SPAdes) (version 2) | ecosystem: Environmental > Aquatic > Marine > Neritic zone/Coastal water | place: Helgoland, sampling...
ACTCGGAGCCGAAGGCGTGAAGAGCGTTGGGGAGGGCATCGACGGCATCAGTGTAGTTGAAAGGCTGAGCACCGAGGAGCTTGAAGAGGGTGGAGTCGCAGATGAGGGAAGAGCAGTAGTCGACGTTAGCATCGGGCTGCACAACCCAGATGAGCTCCTTCACGGGGTGGTTGAAGTTCAACTTGATCTTGTTGGAGGAAGAACCGACGGACTCGTCGCCAGTGAACTGAAGCTGGGTGATGAGATACTCGTGGGGGTTCTGGGCGAAGCGGCGACGCTCGTCGGTGTCCAAGAACACGTAGTCGACGTAAAGGGAAGCAGCAACGAGGGACTGGTTGTAGGCAATGGTGGCAGTCTTGGCGACCTTGGCACCGGCACCGCAGTTAAGCTCGGTGACGGCCCAGAGGCACTCGTCAATGGGGCGAAGATCAAGGTTGATCTTGACCTCGTGGTATTGAAGAGCGATCAAGGGAAGGGCAAGACCGGGGTTGGTGCAGTACCAGAACTGAAGGGGAATGTAAAGGGTGGTCTCGGGGAGGGCGTTGCGAGGAGCACACACCTGGCGAGGGGCGTTGGCATCACAGGGTCCGTCGACGTCGGCGAAGGCAGGGTCGGTGATGAAGGTAAGACCAGTGGTGTTACCGATCATCTTGTGGTAAGCAGACTCCTGGCTCTTAGCCATGGTAAGCTGGTTCCAGATGTGCATCCAGTCACCGTATTGACGGTCGATGCGCTGGCCACCAATCTCGACCTCCACTTGGGAGATGAGTTGCTCACCGGGGAAATCCAACCAGCGGGCATACACCTTCTGGACGGCCTGGGTTCCCATAGATTGGTTAATCTCAGGGAGGGTCACCTGAAGGTAGGTGCGGTAGGCAAGATCACCATTGCGGCTGATAGTGCAGGTCACACGGCGACCGAAATCGGCCTGTCCGTTGAAAGTCTGCTCAATAGACTCAATGGAGAAGTTGGTATATCTGCGGTAGGTCACCTTCCAGAAAGTGATCTGGGGATTTCCAGTTAAATAGACGTCTTGGGCGCCGTAGGCTACGAGTTGCATAAGTCCACCTCCCATGTTTAGTTTATACTATCAGCAAAGAAAAAAAAATCTCAAGCTTACGCTAAATTAATCGTTTATTGGTTGTTAAATTTGTCTGAATAAAGTTGTCTAAGAAAGTTTCTGTGAATACTTCCTTCTTTCCGTCGTGTCGTTTTGTAAAAATATATTTGTTTTTTTGTTTTGTCACAGTCCAGCCTTCATTAATTGCGTTATATAGAAAGTTCATTGTGGTAAAAGTTTTTTTATCTACCTGAATGTTGGTTGGCATTGTGTAAGAAATGTCCATTTATATAAGTTATATAACAATAATCTGTGATAATAATGCATTGTATTAACTATTTACTACAAATAATAAATAAAGTGATCATGTTTATTAAGTATACTAATTGAAATCATTCTCAGAAAGTTGTAATGCCAGCATTTAAGCCAAAAACAACAAAAAAAATCATAGTTGATCAGAAGAGCACCGTGACTTTGGACGGAAAACATAGTGAGTATTTGGAAGAGTTTGAGAAGGATACTGAACTTGTGGAGGATCTTCTACAAGAGAAGAGTTCTCTGCAAGAGAAACTTCATAAGAACCACATCCCCAAATCTGGTAGCAAATTAGAACAACATTTAGTGAGAAAAGATAGATATCGAGAAGTTAGATCAAAGGTAAACTCTCTAAAGAAGAAGAGGATAGACTATTTTTTGGATAATTCTAAATATGTCTTTGATTATTTTGAAAATAAAAAGAATATTTCGGAGGGAGATTGTGAAAGTAAGAATGTTACTAAACTAAATACTTTTTTTAAGATCGACAATGAAGAAGAAGAGACAAAAAAAAGTGCCGAGAAGTCAAATACAAACATTATCAAGGAATATTTGTCAAACGTCGACAATGCGTTTCTTGATGTGAACAAGTACGTTTATGCAACAGATGTTTGTCAGCAGTGCTTTAAAGGAGAGCTTATTCCAATAGAAGATGAGGGCGTTTTAATATGTAACAAGTGTCACAATAGTGTTAGATATTTGGTGGAGAATGATAAACCCTCTTACAAAGAGCCCCCCAAAGAAGTGTGTTTTTATGCTTACAAGAAAATAAACCACTTTAAAGAAATTTTGTCACAATTCCAGGGGAAAGAAACAACTCAGATACCCGAACCAGTGATACACGATTTACAACTGCAAATTAAAAAGGAGAGGATCGAATTAACCGATCTTACCTATTACAAGTGCAAAGATCTTCTTAAAAAGTTGGGGTATAACAAATACTATGAACATATTAATTTTATTAAGAACAAGCTAGGTATCAAACCAGTTGTGATTAGTCAGGAGTTGGAAGAAATCCTGTGTAATTTTTTTATGGAGATCCAATATCCTTATGCAAAGCATTGTCCTGATTATAGGGTTAATTTTTTACATTATTATTACGTTTTGTACAAGTTGTTTGAGCTATTAGACCAGACTACTTTTTTAATTCACATACCTATGTTAAAAGATCGCGAAAAGCTTATTGAACAGGATACTATATGGAAAAGGATTTGCGACGAGCTTAATTGGGAGTTTATTGCAACTATTTGATATTTGATATTTGATATTTGAGAAGGTTCGAAATATTTGACATTTAGTCACGACTAAATGTCAAGCGTATGTTATTGATATATATTACAGAGTTACTTGATATGTTTACTTATTTGATATTAGTTTATAATCCTCCGGGGAAACCAACAAGGTTGGCTCCAATACCAAATCCAGCACCAGAGCGACTGGTTACACCCATGGTAGGAACATAAGTATCCAAAATGCTGAAGGTAGCTGCAGCGGTAAGAGCAAGAAGTGCAATTTCTTCCATGTTAAGTGATCTCTTTGGTATGGCGTAGGCGGCGATTGCGACCATCATGCCTTCCACAAGGTACTTAATAACGCGTTTAATTAATTCAGCCACGTCAAACATACTGATTATACTAAATAAGGAGAAAAATAATTTTAACATTGTGCTATTTACACAGTTTAAATATGGAAGACATATGTTGATGTTTACTATCCTACCCAAAGAATAAACAACATAAATAACTTAAATATACTGGTATGAATAAAGTATTATGAGTGCAAACGGAGTGAGTGATAACCGCAATTTTGACAAGAGGACAACCAGTGATGGTGCAGTAAACCCCAAGTATGTTGATGTTCTAGACGAAGATAAGCCTGTTGCAAACCAAAAGTTTGTATGTGTATCATTTATTTCACCCGAGGCTGTGTTAAAGAAGAAGGAAATGTTCTTTTTTTCTAAGTTTTTGCAGGGATACAGTCTTTCTAAAGGAATGGAGAAGTATCATCAGTTCCTTAACTTCTTGTCCTTCAAATACAGTCTTTCAAATGAAGATCTCCTTGAAGATTTTAAAGAGTTTGCAAAGGATGAGATTGATAGCTTAAAGCATAACGAAATCGACGACGATTACAAGAACTTCATGGATGCCAAGGAAGACGAGCTTCAAGACGAGTTTAATCGTGAACACAACTTTCAGACATCTGTGAGAGGATTGAAAGTTCGCGGTGCTTATCCTACCCAAGAGGAGGCAGAGATTAGATGCAAAATGTTGCGTGAAATCGATCCAAATCATGATGTGTTTGTTGGTCCGGTTGGTATGTGGATGCCCTGGGATCCAGATGCGTATAAGACTGGTCGTGTCGAGTTTATGGAAGACGAGCTTAACCAACTCATGCATGAGAAGACCAAGAACCAAGACGTCGCTAAGGCTCAGTTCGAGAAACGTCTTAAAGATTCCCGTCAGGCAGCAATTCAGGAGAATGTTGAGAAGGCAACCGCTAACAATACAACCCTCACCCAAGATGTGGATGAGGATGGAAATCTGATTAATATTGGAAAGAACACTCAAGAGAGTGAATTGTCAAAGAACGATGTTGTATCGGTTGCTGATATCCGATCCGAGCTATTTGAGGGAGACAATATTGTATCATCCAAGGATACCGACAAGGGTCTCGGACAAGTGTTGAAGTCTATTCAAGACAGTGAGGCGTAAATAAAATATTACATGAAATATATAGTTAAACGATATCTAATAATAATATTATATATCGTTATGAAAGACCTTCTACTTTTTGATGTAGATGGAACTCTTGCGGAATCTAGTCAGATGATAAATGACAACATGAGAGATATGCTTATTACAAAAAAGTCTCAAGGATATGACATTGGAGTTGTTGGTGGAGGAAAAATAGATAAGGTGTTATGTCAACTGAACGGCGTTTCTATGAACCATTATTTTACCGAGTGTGGCTGTATATATCATATTATAAAGCACGATGACCCTTCAAATAATATTTCGTTAGTTAACCAGCTTTCAACCATATACAAAAAAAACATAAGAGATCATGAATTATATCCTCAAATAAACAAGTTAGTCAAAAAATGTCTACACTTTTTATCGAAGGTTGATTATACAATATCCGGGCATTTTGTTGATCTAAGATGTGGAATACTATATATCTCACTCATTGGAATGTCTGCAACCCTTGATGAACGCGAAGTGTTTAAAAAACTGGACATTGAACACAGTTACAGAAAGAAAATAATCAATATACTAAAAGACGATCTAATGGAAATGGGCATATCCGATAGAGTTTCTGTTTATGAGGGAGGTCAGGTGGGTATTTCTATTTTTCCAAGTGAGTACGATAAAGTTCAGGTCATTCCAGAAGTTATTCATAAATACGATAAAATACATTATTTTGGAGATAAATATGAAGATAATGGAAATGATCAACTTATCATAAATCATTCATCGATAATCGGACACCCGGTTGATACACCCCAAGATACAATTGACATATTATCTTCTATGTAATTGTCACATACGACATGTGGATTACCATTTTGATTTCTTAACTGTAATTGTTTGTCCAGCACCTCTTTTCTTGACTTTTCCAGGATCATATTTTTCATCTTCATCATCAGACGGAAGATTTTTTGACATTTCCCAGAACTCCTTGGCACCAAGACGAAAATTACTATGTGCATCTGCCTTATACCAGAAAACCTGATCTGTGAGCTTATTTGATTTCGAGTTATTATTTATCACAAGACATTCGTAATTCTCAGTGCACTGATCCATAACTTGGCAAAACGATTCGAATGTTGGAAACATGCCAGCGTAGTTGTCGTATATACGTTTGCGATTGGCAATGTACGGCTCGCGTAAAATGAAAACGAAATCTATATTCGTTCTCAGTGTCGGTGGAATACCTAAAGGATACTGCATTGTAATAATCAGCATAACTTTCCAATGCCTTCCATTCATGAAGAGTAATCTCATAAGCTTATCTTTTGCCCAAGATCCGTCATATAAGCAATCATCGAGTATAACAAATGTTCGAGGATCAATGGTCGCTCTTTTTCTTGTTTCAAGTTCTTTCTTTACCTGTTTAAGAACTGTTTTTTGTCGCAAAAGTAATTTTTCAATGATAGCTGAGCTATATTCGTTATGAATAAAAAGTTTGGGTACCAGATTTCCATAAAATCCATTTCCTTCTTCTGTGCCAGACACAACTACCCCAACTGGAATGTCTTGATGATAATATAAAAGATCTCTACATAAGAAACTCTTTCCTGTATCTCTTCGCCCGATTAATACACAAACTGGCCCCTTTGATTCGTCTGGTTTAAAACTAATTGCTTTCATACTGAACTTCTGTAATTCAAGTGACATCTACTTTATATTATGAATAATTATTTCTACTATAGTATAGTTAAATACTCATTCTAGGAGTGTTTTAACGCGAACCCTGATTTTTGTGGATACTTAAATTAATATACTAAATGAGTTAAAATATTTAGATATTAATGTATGTAGTTGATAATGAAGGAGTGTATAACTAACATATCTTACACAAAAAAGAAAAACGGTGTTTTGTTTGAGAGTATGAAAAACAAGGATATAATGGATATGGAGAATGTGCAGAATTATATACCTATCTATAATCGCTTTTTCAAGTTTACTGAGACAAATTATGAAAACGTAGTTCTTGACACATCGTACATTATTCATAAAGTTGTGTCAAAAGATAGTGAAATCTCCAATACCTATAAATGTTTAGTCGAAAATAGTACCAACGTGTCTAATGACACTGATATTAAACATGAAAAGCGAGATGTATTCTGTAAGTTGGCACCTCTTATTGATCCGTATAAGTTTATGATTGGAAAACTGTTCCATAACGACAGTATATTTAATCTTCCAACTCTCTCTAATAAGGATATCTCACATCCTATATTGAATGATGTCAATAATACTGCATATACCGACGGAATGTTTGTGTATTTTTCTAATCTATTAAACACACAGTTTGGATTTGTGCATGGCATACTATACTATGGAACATATATTGGCGTAAAGCGCGATTTTAAGGTGAATATTTATGACGATATTGAGTATCTTGCTAATTCAACGTTTTTTAAAAAGCATAAGAATGTAGATTTTGGCGTTGAAGATTATTCATTTATATTGACACAGATCGAAAACAATGGCGGATCATGTAAAGATAGACCTCCTCTTAAAATCGTTCAACCTGAAACTATTATGGATAATGAAGATCCCAACTCTGCAGCAGTATCAAGTGGCGAGATTGTATCTTCTATAACAAATATTGATGATAGCATGTTTGATGATGTTTTTGAGTTGACAAGTAACTCGCATGAAACACCTGTAGATAATGTGTCTATGTCTATTACGCTAGAAGACCTATCTAATTCAAACTTGAACATAGAAGATTTTTCTTCGGATGATATTCCTCAGTTTGATCTGTCAAAAACACAATCTACAACATCAAGCTCGAGTTGTTCTTCTAGGGTGTCGCTTACAAGTGGTTCTGACAATGGCGATGATAACTATTCCACGTGTGATAGCGAGGTAACAAGTGATATGTCTGATGATGATACTAGTGAAAGTGATGAGCAGTTATATGCGACTATCCCAAGATTTCCAGTGGAAGCAGTTTTCATGGAAAAAATGGAATACACGTTAGATAGTTTGATTATTGAGAATGAGTTAAAGGACGAAGAGTGGTTTTCTATTTTAATGCAGGTGATCATGATTTTGATCACTTATCAAAAAGTATATTCATTTACACATAATGACTTGCACACGAACAATATTATGTTTATAGATACTGACAAGAAATATTTGTATTATAGATATAATAAACAAGTGTATAAGGTGCCGACTTTTGGTAGAATAGCCAAAATAATTGACTTTGGTCGGGCAATATATAAATATGACGGAATAACTATGTGTAGTGACAGTTTCAAACCTGGCAATGATGCATCAACCCAATATAATACCGAGCCATACTTCAATGAAGATAAGCCTCGTCTTGAACCAAACATGAGTTTTGACTTATGTAGACTAGCGACTTCTATATATGACGAGCTTATTGACGACGATGACGATATTGTTGCCAGTCCAGTTGCAAGTCTGATAAATGAATGGTGCAAAGACGATGATGGTAGAAATATTCTCTATAAACAAAATGGCGACGAACGTTATCCTGCGTTTAAGTTGTACAAAATGATAGCAAGAATTGTGCATGCACACACTCCAGATGCACAATTAACTCGTCCAGAGTTTTCAAAGTATGGAATAAGCGGAAAAGACATTCCGCAAAAAATGAGATCTCGAGTTATGGATATTGACAAGCTCCCAGTTCTTTCTAGTAAATAAGTAGTGTATGGTGTGAAATAAAAATACGCGAAATGCGTATTTTTATTTAGTTTGTTCACATATTGTGAATGTTTATATTAACGATTTTTCATTTTATCAGGAGTGTATGTGTTCGCCATCATGTGTTGAAACTCAAACTCTAGTTCTTTTTCTAGTTGAATATTTTCATTTTTATTTTTCACAACGGTAGTTGCATACGATCCACATGGTCCACAGTGATCTTCGTTCGAATAGTCTGCAATCAACCCGGTGTTTTTATTATCGCATATATACCATCTGCCAAGAGGAACTGGGGTACGTCCCTTAAATGCTGAATAAATAACATCTTTGATGTGTGTCAGTGTAATTCTTGAAGGAGGTCGGATCATGATTATTGTTTTTTATATGTAATAGTTATAGATAAGAAACGATCAATTTATTTAGTAATAATGTGGGACGTATTTATACTATTTTTGAACCAGTAACATACAATATTTCTTTTTACATTCACTACAATCTGGATTATCCTGATAACTTATATGCTTACAATGTTTACAATGGTATTCGTTATATAGCACATCACTTTCGCTTTCTTCCTGTTCGCTTACAGAACTATATTCGTATTCGCTTTCCTCATCACACGCATCTCCACATAAATATTGTCCGGTTCCTTTCATCTGAACAATATCTTTTGTCTTTCCACATAGACTACATTCTGCTTCTTGATTGTATGGTTCTTCTTGTACAAATAATATATCACTAAATCCATCATCATCAAAATACCCGTCACATAAACAGCATTTCTTCCATTGTCCTTCCTGATAAGTGTCTTCGGTATCTTCTTCCAAATCCCAATCAGGTGGATATCTTTCACATTCAACATTTTCACATAATTTATAGGTTTCTTCTTTATCTTTATCCGTTACCATTTTCAAGTATTCGCTTCCATTCTCGCCATTTTTCCACTTTTCAAAACAATCCGTGCATCGGTCTGGTTCACCCAGATCTCTATAAATATCTACTTCCTCCTTTGATATTCCAAAATGTTCAAAGCAGTTTATATCTTTTACATTACAATCGTCGCATTCAAATGCATTGGCATCATGTTCTTCCTCCTCTTCATCTTCCTCATCCTCTTCCTCACTTTCGTCAGCATTGCCTTCATCTTTGTCAAGTTCTACGCCGCCAACTATACTATATAGTGTATCGTCTACATCCCAATCATGTTCATCAACTAGGTCTGCATCATCATACGGAGTTTCATTATCAACATCTTCAAACACGTCCAGATTAATTTGTTTCTGTAGCTCTTCATCATATTTATCAATATTAAGAACCTCTGCATCATACTCAACTAGATTATCGGTGCTTGCAGCACACGTGCAGTATTCGTTTAGATTAACTTCATTCAGTTTAATAATTTCTTTTGATTCTGAAATAGTCAGGTCTACTTCAAACTCACCATATCTCCATATTTTTGTAACCTTCAATGATACTCGGGTATCACCATAATATTTCGTATACATAATGTCTTCATATACCGACTTTTTATATGAAGGTGTTACTAAATAACATTTTGTTTGTTCCTGATCTCCATCTTCATTAAATGCTGACATTGTATTGGTAAGTAGCTAGTCTATTAAGTAATTTATATAATAGAATAATTAGAGGTCATGGTTCAATTTAAGATTTAAAATCCCGGGTTATCTGTAAACACCTTGGGAGCTCCTCCTGTGAGACTAGTTTTCTCCGAGACGCTATTTGACAAGTTTTCTAGATCAAGCTGATCATATAAAAAGGAACCTGCCATAATACTTACAAACATCAAAGCTGATGTGCGAAATGTAGTGCGAGGGCAGTACTCTTCCTTCTTAATGATCTTTTTATCTATGTAATGAATTAACGCATAAACAATACATGAACATGTTGCCAATATCAAGGTGTTCATTTATTGTAAACTGGCATATAAGTTTTACATATCTAACGCGATTAGGCTAATATCTCAACATCCATCAATGGGTCTAGGTCAAGAGAAAGAGACGGTATTTCAATATCATGAACATCTAAACTGTCTAGCGATATCGGATCGCCTAGTATTTTAATTTTGTCTTCTTCGTCGTCGTCCTCCTCTTCTTGCTTTCTTGTTTCATTTCTAACCTTACTGATTTCCTCAAGTCTTTCTACATCTTTCGGAGCACTTATTGTGTACTCATTTTTATCTGTATCTACGGCAGTATCAACATCATTAAATGATAAGGTCGATGGCGATTTCTCAATCTCGGTATTGTCAATATTCATCGGTTCTTCGGTTTCAACCTTGATATTTTCATTTTCTTCGTTCGTTGTCACATCTGATCCACCGTCTTGCGGTTCGTCGGTATTTACTGGGTCTGGCGTAATATCCTCCTCCTTAATTTCTTCTTGAATATCCTCCTCGGTTGTCTCGTCTAGATAGCACTTGAGTATTGTTTGAACAGGAATACTTTCCCTGACAGTATTGAGTATGCATTCCTGTGTGATAGTCTCAAGCTCGCGGTTGTTTTTTTGTTTTTGAAGAGGAGATATTTGGCTATCAAATAAATACACATTTCTATAGAACTGTCTAGCGGTGTTAATGTAAACCTTATGTATGAAATCGTTAATTCCCATAATATCCATATCTACCTTCTTGGCTTTTTGACCAACTCTGACAGATGTCAATATCTTTAGTTGTATAACATGAACACATGTGATGAGATCTTCTAAATATGGACATCCACTTTTGTCAATAATTCTCTTTGTTTCCGCATCGACTATCTCGTTACTCCACTTTGGTATTCTGGAAATAAAGTTCTGAAAGGTCATTAGATATTTTTCCATTTCGTCGTTATTTTTACACAGTTTAATAGATTCGTCGAGTATAGATCTAAATCCCTCGATAACATGAGGTGTCAAAATTGTGATAAGCCTTGCTCCCCACTCGTTTTTTGATTCATGAAGACCGCTGGGTGTAAAATCATCCATTTACATAACTATCATATTTTCTAAATCGTCATTTGAACACAAAAGAAACATATCTATTAAAAGACATATTGCAAGTTTTTCGTTTCTATAATCTTTTTTTGCTTGTCCAAAGTGAAACAGAACTTGATGGTGATAGTGTTTTGAAATATTAAATGGGGTATTTCCTTTAAAATATTCGATAACATCCAATGATGTAAATCCCTTATCATAAAGAGTTTCTGAACATTCACAGATTGTTTTTACATCTATGTCATCCTTTAGTTTGTTTATTATTCGTTTCACTGCCGATAATTTGATATTTGTTCTTTCCTTAAACATCGCCGTTCCTTGAATGTTGTATTTGTATAAGTTTATATGTTCTCCGTCAATCACTGGAGATGGAACATATATTTCACAAAATCTAGACAGTATAGGACGTAATAGCTTGTATTTATCTTCAACAACAATGAAAAATCTTGTCGTATGACTAAATACTTCAATGCATCTTCTTAATGCAGACTGTGCATCTATTGTAAGTTTATCTGCGTTTGTTAAAATGATACTTTTAAATAAGCTTCCATTTTGTGTGTTTATGTGTGTTTTTGCAAAATGTTTTAAATCTTCACGAATAAACTTGATACCTTTTCCCTGTGCACAATTTACGTATAGTATATAGTCTTTCATTACACTCGTGTCATTTTGATAAATAATGTTTATAAACCTTCGCAATAGCGTTCTTTTTCCAGATCCAGGGGATCCATGAAATATGATATTTGGTATGCTTTTGTTATCGTAAAACCCTGTTAATTTCTCTATTATATCTTCGTGTATAGTTATCATTTTTCTAATAATAGTTATTGTTGTATTGTATGTCTATATTGATTACAGGACAACATATATGTAAGTTTTATCCGCGCATACCATAGTCCTCAAGTTCTGCCTCGTGTTCAGCATTCATCTCAGCCATGATACGATCCTTTTCTTCTTTAGTGAGTTCTTTCTTGGGAGGGGTTTCCGTTGCATTACTTGATTTGAACCATCCACTCAAAAAGCCTCCTCTCATGCGAGCACGACGACGAGTGACGCGTTTTCTTGATCTTTTTTTCTTTCCATGGGATCTCTTAGATGTTTTCTTTTTAGCTTGATGTTTGCTCTTCTTACCTTTTTTCGATCTAGATCTTTTTCTGGTCTTCTTTCCACCTTTGGGAAAGGTTGCATGTGCACTTGCAGTTTTCATCCAATTATCAAATGAAGGAGGTTTGGTTTTAGGTTTTTTATCGGTGTCTTTTTCTGTGGTGGATTTTCTCGCGGGCGTTCCTGTGGGATTTGTGAATAAATCATCAAAACTCATTGGAGGAGTTCCAGGCCTGGAAACAACTTCGTTAGACATCTTATATAGTATATCTAGCTAATTATTTATACAGTGTATGACCTGTTTCGGCATAGTAAGTTGTTTTGATATTGTTTAATAATTTCTATGAAGATTATCCGCATATAGTAATACAAGTTTGTTCTACATATGGAGCATGTGTCTGATGTATTTATTTTCAACATGACACTATCTAATATAGAGTAAATCCGAGTGTATATTTGCATACGTAATAAATCATTTGCATCGGTTTCCCTCCACAGAGCTTCTCTAAATATATCAGTATAAGACATGAAATAATATGGACTATGAATTACAAATATGGGGGATATTTTTGCAAGATTTTCACTTAATGTGTGAAGAAGTTTTCGCAAGGTCAACATATTTCCGCGACATAAGTGTTGAATATATGAACAGACAGAACCAAATGAATAATATTGTAGCATCGAAACAAACTGAACATCTGGTGCACAGTAGGAGTATATAATATCAACAATGCATTCTGGGAGAGAATACAATTTGAGTATTTTTCCCATTTGAAACTGTTATCAGAAAAATAAAGTAATCTAGTTTATATACCAGTATTTAAAAATCTTGAGAAAAGTATAGTGTTATTACACATTTCTATTGTAATGTGTAATATTGTGTATAATAAATTAAACGCTGTTAATGGTATTCGCATTAGTCTCAATTGCGTCGTCTAGATCTAATGGTAGGAAAAAATTAGTATCGTTAATGTATTCAAATATATATTGAATAAAGCGTTTATTGAAATCAAATGTTTTAACACATGCGTCGTAAATATTGTTAATGTAAATACTCATTTCGATATATATAGTATTTGAATAATTATGATACATTAATTATGTCTATTAAACGAACTAAATGATTAACGAAGTGCAGTAGAGTTTAAGGATTGTGTGTATGGATTTTTTCTGAAAGCGTTCAGTAAGTCTGGCTGCATTCTCTCTATCTCTACATTTGGGTTTGACTGTGAAGGTTCGATCATTTTTCCATATAACTCTTTTGACATAGATTGTTGAGGCATATTTGATGGAGCCCACATACGGTTATTGGATCTATCGTTGTCTCTCTTGGCACTATTTACGTTAATACTTGAGTTGAACAATTGCATGTTTCCATTATTGGTTCTCCCTTGTATAGTCTGCTCTTTCTTTTCATTATTTGTTTGGTTATAATTCGACATAGAACTCGTTTGGCCATATTTGGTTGAAGCTCCGCCTGCATTTCCAGTAAACGGTAAAGTAGTGGTATCGCGTTGATTTTCTATACTTTGTTGTTGAGTTACTAGGTAAGCATCGGATCCTTGATTTTGCATATATGTATTTGGAGCATGTAGGGTGGTTTCCTTTACAGTTGTGGGGGTTATATCGTTGGGATTAAACACTTGTTCCCTTTCGACAGTAGAACCCGCGTTACCATAAACACGCATATTATTGATGACTTCTTGTTTTTTTGTCGGGTTTAGCATTTGGGTGATTGGGGCAATTACTGCACCAATAGCGTTAGTAAATCCAGATCCGTATGAAGTTCCCGCTTTATTATTAATATCGCGATTGTTGGTGTATTTTTGATAACTCTTTTTCACACCTTGAGTATTAAATCCTGCAGTGGGTCCTTGTAGATTTGTAATGGGGGTAGTGTTTAGTTGCTGACGATGGGTGGGTTCAAAAGTTCCCTTTACATAATTTGCACTCTTGTTAGAAGCGACTGCAACACCCGTATATGACTCAGAGTGCATTCTTGCAGTGTCATGCACTTCTTGAGTTGGTCGAGAAGTTTGTGCCTTGACTTCGCTGGTTGTTTTTAACCATCTATCTTCTGATTGTGCATAAAATGTATCAGGTTTATGTTGTTCCATTTTTCCCATCATGCCAATGTTTTTTACTCCGGACGACGCGGGTCCTTGATGATTGTCCAAGTTATATTCTAATTTTGGATTGGTTGCTACACGCAGATCATCTACACTTTTGGGCATATATGCCTCCCTTGCCTCCATTCCTGCGTTAAGTCCCCCGACACCCTGTGAGCTATATCCTGCATTAAGTCCAGGGGCAACCATTTCACTTTCAAACGGTTTCATGTTGTTAAACTTAAGACTTGGATTAGATCGAGACTGAAAGAAATCATTCATGTTAGGCTGACCATGTGCTAGTTGAACATTGTCTTCTGGTTTGAAAAGGGGAGCTCTTTCTTGTTTCGTGATATATTGACTTCCGCTTCCCGACATATTATCTAACATTGCATCACTTCTAGTGCCGTTCAGTGTCTGTTGGGTTGTTTTTGAACCAGTGAATGGTACCATGTTATTATGTGAAAAGTTTGATTCGTCTACATAAGAACCTGTGAGAGAATGTACTTGATTTATATTGCTACCTACTTTTTTACCACGAATATCATTTTGATAATAGCTATTTTGATCAAAATATTTTGCAGTCGCGTCATTTGGATTATTGTAAGCAGAGTAGTTTGTTCCTTCTGCTGCACTCTTTTTTCCTGATTTTTTTACAGGATAATCGCTTGGCGAAATATTGCTATATCCTTCCTTTGCTTTTTCTAAATTTCTCGATGCTTTATTTTTAGATTGAGTTGTGTTTCCATTTTCATTTTTGTCGTTCATTGATAGAGCAAGTCCTCCTAATGCTACAATTGGTATTAATACTTCCATATGATATATATACTAAATAAGTATATTATATTCTTGACGATACTTATTTACTATATGAGTTTTAATTAACATAATCAACACTTTCATGCTGTAAGATTAATTATTTTATTTTGGATTGCGTGGTAACAAATCTGCAGATTGCAATGGTTGTAATGAAAGGCTTTTGGGTGTAAAATGATCCTTTTCTAAAATGCGAGTGCTGAGGTTATTCTGAAACTTCATGGTTACATTTTCTTGAGGATCTAAAAGAGTTGGGTATCTCTGTGTCTCGCTTTCTATATCACGTATTTCCCATGCAGGTGCAATACTTCTGGATTGCTCGGTGTATAAACAATTATTATTTGGGTATTGTATTTTATTTGTGTTTACGTTGTAATTAGTATATTCAGAGGTTCCAATACAATCTCTGTTTATTGGGCGAATGCCTTTAAGATTACTTTCTAAATCTATACTGTTTGTCATGTAATTTGCTCCCCATTTCTGTAATCGCATATGTGGGTCTTCAACATAGTCGGGTTTTACTCCATTTCCTGGGGCATTTATCATATAGCCACATGAAAAGACGGATTGTCGTAACTGGTCTTCCACTCTTGCGGGATCATCTCTAAATCTAGTTGAAGCCATATTGATACAAATAGTTTATATTAATATAGCATACGAGTATATTTTTTTACAACTAAAAAATCATATTTCTAGTTATATATTTTAAGAAGTTGGAAGCGGTGCCAAACAAAGCCTAATTTCTCCTAAACTGGCAACATTGTATTTAACCACTAGAGGAAGGTCGTTCTCTAGATATACTTCGATCTGAGCACATAGGTTAGTGCATTTGATAAAATATCCTAGATTTTTCAATGAAAACTCTCCTTGGATAATTTTTGACGAATCTTGTTTGAGTATAAAGTCCATGCTTCCGTCTGACTCGGCTCGATGGATTTCAGCACTTGCAAACTGTCCGCTACATTTAAAGATGAGTTCATTTCCGACTGATTTGATTTCAAGCTTGTCTGAGATAACAGAAAGATCTCGAATAATCTTTTGGAAATCGCTCGATGGTAGGTTGATAATGGATGAAAACTTGACGTCAGGGTAAACAAGATCTTCTGGGTCGGGCTCGATAAGTCTAAGCTTCTGAGTTTTACACTGTTTGATTTCTCCATTTTCAAATTTAAGTGCAAGATGTGAAACAACACCATCATTGTAGTCATCATTTTCAATGTACATTGTAAGTGTATCATCATTATCAATTGAGTTAATTAATTTGAAAAGGTGAAACATATTCACACCAATTACAATCTTCTCAGGTTTACACTCGTAAAACTCGAACTTTTCAGCATTTAAATGCATATGTGCTAGAACGGTGTGGCTCTTGTCCATATTGATAATACGAATGCCATCAGATTGAAACGTGATGTTTGTTTCAAGTAGAATATCTTTCAGTGCAGTCATCAAAGTTCGAAATGGTGAGATTTGAACAGTTTTGATAGTCAAAACATTGTTTGCGTTGTCTGCCATTATTAATATCTAACAACTACGCAAATCTTTAAGTGTTTATATTTGCATTCTAATATGAATTAAACGCACCAAACACATGAAAAATACTGTATTATTTATTACGTTACATGTTTATCGATGAATATTAATTATGCTGCAAACTTCTTCTTTGCAATACGCGATGCTTGTTTTGCCAACTTGGTGTATAGTTTTATAGATTTTGTTACTTGCGTAATTATTTTTTTTCTTTTTATTTCTTCTTGTTTTTTGGTTATCATATTCTGTTTTTCTTGCCGAGCTTTTTCTTTCATACTAGTTTGTCTCTGTGATATGGCCTGTTTTACTGCCTTAATATATACTTTCTTCCAGGCGGTTTGTTGCTTTTTGATTTCATTATCTTCTTTGAGTTTTTCTTTTGCTTCTCTTAAAGTCATCCCCTGGTTTACATATTGCATATAAACGTTCTCTTTCATAAAACGTGTGGACATTCTTTTTATTTTGCTTTGATACATTTTTGTATTTTCTTCATCTAGATCTTGCATGGTTTGTCTCGTATTCTGGATTTGGGTTTCCAATCTTTTCTTTTCACGAACTGCCTTTTTAATTGTGAGATTTGCTAAAGCTCGTTGGCATTTCTCCACTCTTTCGTTTTTTACCACATCACAGTAAATCATCAATGAAACTAATAATTGAAAGCACCGTTTCGAGAGTAAATAGTCGCCATTTAATAACTCGAGTTCAGAAGATCGAATATTTTTTAATGCATTAAACCCAGTGAGTAAGTCTTGTGCTCTACGCTCTGACGTAATGTATGCAGTGGAACCAATCCCATTGTATACTTCTTCAATCATTGGGTGAAACTTATCCACAAACTTAGGCAATCCATTATGGCATCTAAAACGGTGTCTTACTGGTTTTGGAAATGCATCTGCCATTTCACGAGACATATTGATTGTAGATACTCGTATTTCTCCGTGTCCAGTTGATACATACTCATTGTGTATTCCAATACCACCATATAGCTTTTCTACTAATCCATGACGAGTAGCCTTGCGTAATTGTTCTAGTGTCAATATCGAGTAAAGGTTACGATTTGTCATAAAATCTCGGTTGTTGTCTATGATAAGACGTATTTTTGTATCATAATCAATGAATTTTCTTATATACCATTTCATATCACACGGTAACTTTGTGAAAAGACACATGTTAAGTGATTTTGTTGCACGATCCATTCTTGTTATTCAGTTTTTACTGTATCATTCAGTTTTCTATATTTCCCATAATATAGAAGTATTGAAAGCTTTCAATTTATTATATCTCGCATACCTGGCGACACCTCTGGAATCTATGAGTATATGAAAGTATATTTATTATACCATATAAAAAGATACTTGCATGTAAATAGTATACATAATGGATTTACATACCGAAATAGGTGAAAATAACGACGATTTCTCTCTAGAAAACTTTCGAGAGAACTGCATCAAACATATCGACGATGTGGTTAACAAATGCAAAGAAGACAAGTACATGAGATCTAGACTTATTATTCATATAAGAGATATTCTTCCAAATGCGATTGAGAACGAATACAAAACACATAAGGAGAACGAAAAAAGAAGAGTTATATTAGAAAAGGAGCTTCATTCTTTTCAAACGTATTTTTTGGCGACCAATCTATACTATTTTTCTCCAACGAACTCTTCATTTTATCTGTATGACGGTGTTAACTATAAACATGTAAAAGAGGACGATATTATTTACAAGGTTCTCTCTACGGTTACTTATGATAACAAGGATCTTATCGATTGGAAGCATAAAACAAAAGTGAGTTTAATTAAAAAAATAAAAGAGAGATCCCTCCTCAAGCATATTATACCAGAAACAACCACTATACAGAAAATCTTAAACATGTTATCACCTACATATTTTAGAACAAAAAATGAAGCAAAATATTTTTTAACTTGTATTGGTGACAACATTCTAAAAAAAACTACTGATGTTACTTACTATGTTTCGCCTTCATCAAAGCAAAAGATTTCAGAGGTAGAAAGAATGTCTTCTGTTGTTCTTGGAGTTAACAACATCACTACTAATTTTGTTTCCAGATATAACGAGAATGTAAGTATGCACAAATGTAGACTTATTAAAATGCGAAAGAGTAACGGATTACAGGAGTCATGGATTGATATGCTGAGAACTGATGGGTTAAACTTACTTTGCGTTGCAGTTCACTATTCAAGAACCCATGGATCAGGAGATAGGTTTTTAGAAAAGAGAGATGAACTTTGCGACTATACACTTTTTTTAAAAAAAAATACTCCTCAGATTATTGTAGACAAGTTTTGTTCAAAATATATACAAATAGACCAGGATGAAGCAATGAGTATAACAAATAAAACAAAATCGAATATGACCTGGAAAAATCTTCAATACATATGGAAAAGATATATTTCTAGCGAATGTATTCCAAGTGTTGTTTATACAAACACATTGAAAATGATGCTTTCAGAAAAATATAAGTACGACGAAAAGAGTGACTCGTTTATTAACATTACAAGTCGATTTATCCCTGTTGTTAGCGATTTTATGTTGTTTTGGACAAACACTATCACAAAGTGTTCGAAATCAATTGGAAATGACTATGAGGTTGATGAGCTATGTAGTTTATTTTATAAGTACGTAAAAGATAACTCCACGATATTCTCAACGGCTGGAAAAATTGTAGAAGACGACATTCTCAACATTTTACGGTTTTACTTTCCCGATATTGATATAATTGCAAATAAATACGTTATGAATATTGAATGTTCTATTTGGGATAAAGGTAATGATATTATGAAAACATTAGATCTCGCAAAGGTTCATTTTAAAAAGGAAAAGGAAACACACGATGACAAAACCGTTACCTTTGATGATTTATATACGTTTTATCTTAAAAAAACAAAGGGCGATATTACAATGAGCAAGTCCTATTTTGAGAAGTTTGTTGAAACATATCTTGAGAAGTTTGTTGTATACAGTAGGGTAATTTCTGAAAAGTGGTTGACAAACACTGTTTTGGATGAGATAAATGAAGAGATTTTATAAAAATATAATAAAATACTACAATACTAACGACATTGTAAAATTGAAAGGGGTCATACTACAGATACCAGTAGTATTCATCGAAGTATAGATCATTGTCAAGAACATACTTATCCTATTCATACACCTGATAATATTATGGCACCGTCGAGATATAGAAAACGCTGCAGGGCCGGTTCTAAAGATACTGACGACAACGCAGATGTCATCAGTATCAGCAGCACAGAACCAGATCCTGAGGAACAATTACAACGAATGGAGAATGTTAGAATAAAAATCGAACCAGGGGTAGAAATTGTTGATGAAGTTCCGCAACCAAATATGATACAAAGAGTGCTTCCTCACATGTCGCCATATGCTAAGTATGTATACAGGGTTTCAGGTGTATACTTGTTCTGGATACTTCTACACTATGTTACTGCTCATATGTATGTAAGATACTGTGCGGCATCATCCCTGTATGGGTTTATCATATCCCCATTCCTAATTTCATCGCCGCATTGCATTGCAATGAGATGGGTGTTTTCAAAAGGAGGAACTGTTATTGAAGGCATGTGGATACTTGTTGGAACGTGGTTATGTTCAAAACTTATCACTAATTAAAAAATAAAAATAAAAATAACTGTATAATAACTGCACAAATGACTATATGTATTAAATACTATGTTGTAATATAAACATAGTATTTTTCATTATAATTGTAATTGTAAATGAAGATCACGAATACCGATTTACTTAACAACAAATATTCTATTGATATTCTTGAGGAAAATGTCAGCACGCTTGATGAAAAAATACTGTTGGTAACGCAGACACTGACACCAGAGTTCTGTATAAAATATATACTAGACATGGATATTGAATCTGGCGGAGAAGAGTCCTATATATTTGATATATGTTACATTCTACACTTTCAAAAGCATATCACAAAAAAAGAGTTGAAGGATTTGATGACTTAGATTTAGATAATGTGAAATTAGTAGTTGGAGTGTTTACGCTGAAGACGTTACCTGTATATTTTTAAAACTTATCTACTCGCCCTTTTCTATATTTTTTGGTTCGGGCTTTCTTTATTTCTCTCTTGGTTAACTCGCCATGTGTCTTTGGCGTTTTGCGAGTTATCTTCTTTGAAGGACGATACACATCATTCTTATATTTATATCCAACTTCTCCTCTCTGATTAACCCATTTTTCTCTGAACCATCGACCAAGCCCTTTTTTTTTCGTCTTTTTTCCTTTGTATGGCTGTTTTCGATTACCATTTTTTTTGGCATATCTCTCTTTGTACGTTTTTACAACTATTCCACTACGATATGCACTATGTTTGGGATGTTGTTTATATACTTCCTTTTTTACTTTCTCGTATAGTTTACTATCACTCGGCTCTGGTTTATCTGACATATGGTATTTGTATGGATAGATAACCTTCTTGTTTCTCAGAGAGCGTATTATAATACACAAAGAGAGAAATATAAAACTGACAGACAATAAAAATACAATATAAACATACATACTAGATCCGTCTTCTATTTATTGTCGCTATGTCTCTACAAAGCCTTTTTCTTCTTGATAATAACCTTTTTTGTTACCTTCTTGTTTTGGTCACTTCCACTGTTAGCCAATCTAATCTGTTCGCGATGTTTTGTATACTCTGCATGAAGTTCTTCTAGCTCTCTTTGCCACATCTGCTCGGTGGTCGTCTCTTTCAGTGTTTCAAGTTCGCACTTCTTCTCATTATACTGACGCGACAGTTTATCGACATTTTCGTCAGTAACACTATCCATTGTCATCTTTGTTAAATACTTGTAATCAGTATCATCATCTAGCATATCAAACTTTTTGCTTTTGAGCATCTCATTGATCTCGTTGCGTTTCTTTCTGCGTAAATCGATATCTCCATCCAGTGTTCCTTGAATATATTTGTGTTTGTTGCTCAGAACAACGAGTTCACGTTCGAGCTGGTGAACCATGAACTCCTTTCTTTCTACATACAGACGCATTCGTGTATCAAAGTAGTCGTGGATAATATCATTTGGATCAGCGTATTTTCGCAACTTATCGTTGGCATCAAACAAATGCATATTGGTGGTTGACATTGTTGTATACATCTTCAACGTTTTCTCTAGTTCGGTACAACCAGTTTGAGGATCGAGCACCTTCGAGTTCATTGCATTCACCGTGCCTTTTGTCATTGTAATTGTAATATCAACAGTGGTGTCTTTGCTCATATCATCATAATCTTTTACGATAGGGGTTACCTTTTTCCCATTCTTATCTGTCGTATCTGTTAGCTTTTCTAAATACTCCTTGAAATCATCTGTCCACATACCAACTGGCAACTCAGTAATTCGCACCTTGTCATCTCCAACAATCGCATACCTTCCGCGAACAATAAACTTACCATCAGATAGCTTTGCAATCTGTCCATTAAACCCTTCATAATAGGGAACAAACTCGCGAGTAGTCTCAAACTGTCCAGTTGTAAGACGATCTCGGATATATTCAATAATATCGGTAGGATTGTAACACAAAACTTCTGTGCTAAAACCAGTGCCAATACCCTTTGTTCCATTGACAATAACCATAGGAATAATGGGGGCATAAAATGTTGGTTCTACTGGTAAGCCATCGTCATCGAGATATTTCAGAATACTGTCATCCATGTTAGGGAATAGCTTGCGTGTGATAGGAGATAATAGTGTATAGATATATCTTTCCGACGCACTGTCTTTTCCTCCGCGTAATCTTGTTCCAAACTGACCATTCGGCGAGAACAAGTTAATGTTGTTTGATCCTACAAAGTTCTGTGCCATGCCAACAATTGCACCATTCAACGATGCCTCGCCATGATGATATCCAGAATGCTCTGATACGTATCCTGTAAACTGAGCTACTTTAATTTCACTTGTTAGATTTTTCTTGAATGCTGCAAACAATATTTTTCTAAGACTGATTTTTAACCCGTCCATTACGTTCGGTATACTACGTTCACAATCGTATTTTGAAAAGTGGATCAACTCTTTGTTGATGAAATCTTCATATGCAATCGTCGGAAGAGACGTATCTACAAAGGTTTCACGTTCATAAGTGCCTAGCCATTCTTTTCGATCATCGCTTCTCTTTTTATTAAATACCATATCCATTGTGTCATCACTTGAGTTGCCGCTATGTGAGAACCACACAACTTTCTTTCTAGCGAAATATTCTCGAAACTCCTTGCCAGTGCTAGTTCCAAGACCCTTGTAGTATTTGACATTCCATCCTTTTGTATCGTTTACCTTTTTCCATGCATCATACTCTCCATCATTATAGAAGACAAGTGTTTCGGCTCCCTTCTTTGCCTTTAAGATGGGAGTATTCATAAAACCAATGAAGTTAGGCACCTGTGAAAGAGACGACCATTCTGTCTGAAATAAGTTCAGACATAGTCCTTTGATATGACTTCCGTCCAAATCTTGATCAGTCATAAAGAGGATCTTCCCATAACGAAGACTTCTTTTTACCTCATCTTCGTCGATATAGGTTTTGCCACTTTCCAATCCTAGTATTTTTTTCATATCAGCAATTTCGGTGTTTTCAGATATTTTCTTTGTTGTTTCGCCACGAACATTCATAATTTTACCCTTCATTGGATACACCCCCATGATATTTCTATCTTCGGAAGATAGTCCCGAAACAATACCCGCTTTGGCCGAATCGCCCTCGCACAATATCAAGATACACTCCCCCGATTTTGCAGTTCCCGCCCAGTTAGCGTCTATCAACTTAGGAATACCTCGTATGTTTTTAGTCTTGGATCCATCCGTCTTTTTTGCTGCCTTTGTATCTTTGATCTGTGAAATAGCACAGGCAATATCCATAATACCCAGCTTTGATAGCTTTTCGATTGTCTTATCGTCAACAAGACATGTAGATCCAAACTTTGAACTGGGAGTGTTCATGTAATCCTTTGTTTGGCTATCAAATGCAGGGTTTACAACATCGCACCGAATAAATACAATGAGCTGTTCTTTGATTGCGGAAGCATTTACAGTAACCTTCTTCTTTTTTTCAATGAGAGCAATCAACTTGCGAGTAATTTGTCCAACTATGTAATCGACATGCTTTCCACCCTTTCCAGTGTAAATACCGTTTACAAATGATACTTGCGAAAACTCGTGACTAGGAGACAGTGCAACTGCATATTCCCATCTATCGTTTGGCGAATCATACACCTTCTTTGCACCAGTTTCAAGATATAAATCAACATATTGTTGAAAAGTTTTCACTGGAATAAGTTGTGAGTTGCATTTAACCTTTACATTCTTACTTGTAACAGCAGCAATATCGTATATTCTACGTTTGAATAAGTTTACCATATCACATGTCATACCATCAATACCAAGTCTCTTATAATCTGGCTTGAATGTAATACGGGTGAATGGTTTTGTTTTGCATTTTGTGATTTTGGGAGCATCGATCGTGCCAAGATTATTATGAAAGTTTTGACAATACTTAAGACCACGTTTATGATCTACTGTTTCCACACTTCCTTCAGTTGACCAAATAAGAACAAGTTTAAACCCAAACCCATTCTTACCTCCAACAATCTTCTCTTCTTCCTTGTTGTAATTAGTGGATGTTCGAAGATGTCCGAATATCATTTCAGGTATCCAAAGATCGTACTCTGGGTGTTTCGCGATGTCGATACCATTGCCATCGTTGAACATGGTGATTGTTCCATCATCGCCTATACTAATGTCAATATTACCTACTTGAATGATATCATCTTCTCCATTCGCTTGTGCCTGAGTCATTCGAATGACATGATCTCTACAGTTCACAATGCCTTCATCAAACAACTTGTACAATGCAGGAATATACTCTATCTGTCGCTCAGTTATTTTAGATGTATCTGGATCAAGAACCCACATATTTGCATCCACATTCTCTACTGACCCCACATAAGTGTCTGGGTTGTCAAGAATGTGTTGCTTGTCGGTCTTTTGCTGGTACTTTTTTGAAAGATTGGTGGATGCCATATTTGGTGTCTATAGTTGATATAATTTTTTTAAGTATAAATCGTTCAATTTACGTTTAGAGTTTGGAATAAGTAATACTACTAACAAATGAACGCAAATAAAATATACAACTAAAGTAATATAGCTATAAATAATGAGCTCAAATAATTACTATTATAAATATGAAGATGTCAACAGTGTTGTAACAAAACCAGCATATAAGTCTCGCCAACTAGATTTTAAAATAGATCCAAATAATCCAGAGAACAATCTAAACTCGTTTACACCCAATCTGAGTATTAACAAAACCAATGGACTAATTAGAGTTCAAGGAATATATAAAGCTAATGCCTGGCAGCTATCTTTGGACGGCGGCAACTTATGGGCGACAATAGATTCGAGTATTAAAGAATATCTTCTCTCTCCTGGACAATATTCCGAAAAACAAATAGCGATAAGATCCCTCTTACTTCCGGATTATATTTATTCGGCTATAGTTTATAACAAAGAAACTCTTACCATTCGACCAGATCGACCGAATGTTGTATTTAACAAAGATGGCGATGGTTATATTCGAGTTCTTGTTAATAATAAGCCATCCTCTTCTTCATTGTGGGCGTATTCCATAGACAACGGGGACACATGGAGCACATTAGAGATAAATAATGACGTTAAACTACCGCCTGGGAAGTATACATACAGAAATCTCAAGGTGAAAACAATAACTAGAGATGGAGTGAGTTCACCCGAGCCACATGTAACGCCATCTGTAAACTTTCAGGTTCAACCAGGAAACCCAACTGTTGTATACAATAGCAATGATTATACATATACTGTAAAATCTCTGGCAAATGACACTGTAAACTGGTCATACAGCATTGATAATGGAAAAAACTGGTCAGATGATTACACATTAAACGAGCGTAACAGTTTCACATTGCCGACCGGAACATACCCGATCAACTCAATCATAATACAAAACAAAACACGCGATGGCGTATCAGACTATCCAATATTATATATGAACCAAAAAATCGAGATTATAAACCGTCCAGGGATCCCTGCAGTAGGGTTTGCATATAAGCAGGGGATAATCGTTTCTAAATTAGGAGAAGGTGCAAGTAAGTGGAGATATTCATTAAATAGTGGAGAAACATGGTCTGAATATTTATATAAACCACTCACTATTTACCCTCCATTAAATTATTATATTGCCGGATCTATATATGTTAAAAGTTATTCAGACGATGGAACAAGTCACCGAAATCCAGTTGTGAATAATTTTTTTTATATACCAGGTAGAAGTGTATCTAAGTATGGGGATGTTATTAATGCACCATCTCAAGTAGCATTCGATAAAAGTAATGCTGAGAAACATTACGACAATGAAGTAGAAACAAATAATGACATTATAAGATGGCCGAGTAGTGTGACTAAAAATCTCACGGTAGATCTCTCAAACTCAACATATAACAAATGGCAATATTCTATTCGTATGAATGAAACAGATGCGAGAAAATGGATAACACCAGAGACATCAACCGTCACTATTCCACCTGGGTATTATAACGTATTTCGTATAGCTATAAAATTAATAAAACATAAAACTGATGAGCATCCAGAAACATTCCTAACAATGTTTAACTACAACGATATTGTTATCTATCCAGTTCCGCCCCAAATATCTTATATTGAAAAAGGTATATTTGTCGTAAAATTATTGGATGGTGCTACTTCGTGGGAATATAAGCTATCAGATCATTCTACTTGGACGAGAGGCTACGGATCAACGCTATTACTCCCGCCTGGTGTATACGCACGTGGATTTATCATGATACGAAGTATTGTAGATTCGGGAGCAGTAATGTCACCATTTATAATCAATCAATCTAGTATTGACGTAATCGATAATAAATATCATACCAATGAAATACCTGGACAAACATGGAAAATAGATACAATATTAACGACAAATGCGTATGTAAATGACATGTTATTACATGTATTTTCAAATGTCGGATTTGGTGAAAAGAAAGCAATCATTATAGGCTATGGTGATGAAAGTGAAACTAGAATTGTAACAAAACTTGGAAGTTTAGAAATAGATCGACCTCTTACCAAAAATTATCCAGAAGGAACCCTTGTAAGAGGATTTGATATAGAATTAATAGACAGTTTAAGTCTAGCAGAAAAAGCATATGGTTTGACATATGGGGCTTCAAACCTAAGATCTTCTAGTAACCGAGTAAAATGCATGTCTTATATATTTTCTCCCGAAACCGCTACGATTGATACATGTATTGTAGGCAATGAAACAAAGCATCTGTTAGGAGAAGGTATCGGAACAAAAACAAATAAAATAAGTAACATTATGAAGGCTGGTCGGGGAAAAATAGTATATGGCGATAATGGACTTAGCTCTCCTTTCTTGTCATCAGATACTATCGAAGATACAAATGTGTCTGTTTTCTATCGATGCAATATACCAAACGATATTCCAATAATAAATGGTCTTCGGGGAGGAATTGTTCCAGTTAACATGCGTACAAATAAGTTTTAGGTTTAGGACTGTTTGCCAAAATTACACATAAATAATTTCTTTCGTTTATATATAATTGATCATGGTGAAGAAACACATGAAGGGATCAGATAGTCTTTACCACATTAAAGGAAAAAAATATCAGCTTTTGATCGGTTCCCGTGCCCAAGTATGGCACGAGACTGCATATAAGACTGCTGGAAACCTAAAGAAGGGAGACCTTATGATGAACAAGCATGGTCGCATTGTTTCCAAGAAGAAGCACTCCACCGCTAAGAAAGAGAAGCGTCTTGAGAAGGCTGGATACAAGACCCGCAAGGGAAAGTTTGGCTCTATTAAGAGCGAGAAGAAATCTAAGTCTAAGAAGTCCAGTAAATCTCGCAAGTCCCGTAAGTCTCGCAAGTAAACAATAGGATTACAAAATCCAATTATATATGATAAATAAATATGATAATAGATATCATATTTATAATAGTTTTGTTATGATTACGATGTCGACTTATTTACGTGATCGTTGTTTTCTACTACTACGTTTCACGCGTCTCTTGTGGTTTGATTTTTTGTGACTGATCTTATGTTTCTTTGATTTTTTTCCATTTTTTCTCTTTG
>Ga0209533_1000947_pt1 | contig 27522 bp, 28 predicted proteins | sample COG_04_FD_184748 | JGI IMG/M metagenome (GOLD analysis project Ga0209533, IMG submission 184748) | Pelagic Microbial community sample from North Sea - COGITO 998_met_04 (SPAdes) (version 2) | ecosystem: Environmental > Aquatic > Marine > Neritic zone/Coastal water | place: Helgoland, sampling...
GCTCAACAATTCACTATTGAACCGGAAAAGAATAAAGGGACTACTTTAGGTGAAAATACAGAAGATGAAATTTGTGAAATGTGCTCGGCTTAATTATTATGTTCTATTATTATATAATTAAGATATGAGTCAAGAACCTAAACCAAAACGTAATATAAAATCAAATGTCGATTCAATTTATTCATACCCACTTCAATCCCTAATGGACCGTATACAAAACTCGAATTACATTAACCTAAGTGAAAAAGAGACGATAATCAATAGTATAGATACAAATACTTGTACCGAAAATGATATGAACCAAGTGACCGATCTTCTTGTGAAAATGGGATTAATTCCCGCCCCCCAAGTAAAAACTGGAGGTGGAGGTGAAGGTGAAGGTGAACCAACATACAATGCAACAGAAGAAGCACTTCGACAGGAAGCCGCAACGGCATTACTTGGAGTTAAAAATATGCCGAAAGAGATCGTAAATGTTAACACCGATAACTCCGAACTTAATAGTTTTTTTACTTTGGCTAAGGTTGCTAAGGCAAAGATAGAGAATGTGTATAATGTTTGTGTGCATGGAATGGCAGATGGTATGATACAGGCCTCACTCGCATCTTACCTAACTGGAAAATTACTTCTACTGGCAAATCAACACCAGGGTGATATCTTTACCTTCCTAGGCGATACGGTCGATTTAATTGGGCCATATCTAAAGGGTACAACCGCAATACTTGCGACTACTGCTGTCGGAACTGTTCTAAAGAAAGTAATTCGTTACTACGTAGACGAATCACAACTTCAGATTAATGAGGGAGTTAATTATGTAATAGAATTAAATAAAAAAGTTAATACCATGAAGGATAGGGAGGTTGTAGAACAAATTAAGGACACGATTAATTCGATTCAGGGAAAAATAGGTGAGGACATAAACAAATATAAGACGAGTGATCTCAACAATTTAAAACAGTTGGTAGACCGTGTTAAAAAAACGGCAACGCAACCCGATAAAAAAAGGGTCGGTGAAATAACTATAAGCGATATTGCTACCGCCGCAAACGCTGTTGCTCGTGCTCCCAAAAGAAGTATGTCTGAAGGAGATAAAGAAAATACCAAAAAACAAAAACTTGGAGACATGGATACAGAAAGAGATGAAGGAAATAACGAAAACCAAAAACTTGGATACAAAAACATGAATACAGAAGAAGCAGCAGTAGACGAAAACATGAATACAGAAGTAGACGAAAACATAAATACAGAAGAAGCAGCAGTAGACGAAAACATGAATACAGAAGTAGACGAAAACATAAATACAGAAGAACTTGGAGACATGGATACAGCAACCGATAATAATGTGGAAACGGGTGGTGGCAAACGTAAGTCAAAGAAGAGACGCATAACAAAAAAGAAGAAGCATATTAAACGTAAGGCAACAAAAAAGAAGAAATATTCAAAGTCAAAAACAAAAAGGAAAGTCCATAAGAAAAAGTAATTAGTTAGTATTTTACATAAAATTTATTATAATAATTATTCGATTATTCAATAAGAAGACCACAATCGGTGTTATGTCTCATTTTCATATAACACCGCAAACAGACCAATACATCAACAATCGCATTATGTAGACCATCGACGGTTTCACCATTGAATATTTTTGCGTATAGTTCATTCAATCGAGGCCACTTTAAACTGGGTGGTTTACCGGGAAATTTCGATTCAACTAAAATATTCGCGATAGGCGTGCCCTTTCGCATCGTACAATAGCGTTCAACACCATTTAATTCTTCATATGTAGAATTAAATACTGTCATGCATTCCGGACTCTTTTTAAGAATGTCTGATCTGTTCCTCTCAGTTTCAATTCGAATCATCTTTTCATCGAACTCGATATTATGTGCTACGATACAGTCAGCGGATTGATATGCTTTGTAAAACTGTTTTAATGCTTTGAGTATAGGAACTCCTACAGAATCACATAACTCTCGCGTGATACCGGTCAAGTTGGTAATGACCGGTAGAATTTCAATATTTGTACTTACCTTTATATAGGTATCATATGTTTCGACGAGAGAATTCTCATGAATATTATAAACCGCGTAACTCAATTGTAGAATATGGGGATATGCTTCAATGGGTATGGGGTTTACATCGGTTTTCGCCCGTTTAGGCATTAAGCCTGTGGTTTCAACGTCAAAAACCAACACGGTTTTGGGTCGAATAGGTGCGCTAACTTTAGAATTCATCGTAGTTGTATATTTGGTTACGTCTCATTCGTAGAGGTTTAGTAATTCAATTTTATATCATTATAGTGTAATGAGAGGTACACGCAAGACACGAAAAAAAACAAGAAAGGTGTTCGGAGGAGATAAAAACGATTTATCATTAGACGATTTGTTAAATAACAAAAACAAGAACCTATACCCAATCGAAGAAAACGAACATATAAATATTGATATTGCTGTATGTAAAGATAAGACTCAAACACATTATAAAATATTTAAGATTGAGAAAACTAAAAATGATAGTGCAATTCCCAGCGATAATGAGGATAGAAAAAACCTACCACTCACGAGTTGGGATATATTAGATACAAAACTAAATGAAATAATAAACAGCAACATCAACAACTTCAATGCAAAACATATTCGTGTTATGTTAGTTTTATATGATAATGAGGGTAGTAAAGAATTGCGAATATTTAAAGTGACCGCCATTAACTATAAAAATAATACAAATAATACAAATATATCCAATCAGTGTACTAGAGGTATGCACGTATATACGAAAAAAAACAATACAAATATCGTTAAAATACCGACAAATACCACCGAAGAGTCGAAATCCGTTAACATCCAGGAATCCGTTAAAATACAGGAACCCGTTAAAATACAGGAACCCGTTAAAATACAGGAACCCGTTAACATCCAGGAATCCGTTAAAATCCAGGAACCCGTTAAAATACAGGAATCCGTTAAAACACCGACAAATATCTCTGAAAAGTTGGAAACTGCTGTGAAAAAAAACGTACAAACCATTGACGTCATTGAATCAATTCAACAAGTTATCATCAACATTGTGGGTAAATTAAACGAGATCCATACCAAAGAACGCGATGATTCCTCGACTGAATTAACAGACATAAAAAAATTAGTCAAAGAACTACTGAATACCATAAATACGAATAAAGAAAAACTTATACGTAGTGACTGGTATATCAACGCGATACTTGAACACCCTACGTATACGATTGATAATATACAGATAGTTTTGAAAAATTATCAAGACCTATTGAATCCTACGAAAACAGATTTTACGGAAACAGATTTTACGGATAAAGTATCGGATGGAATATTTATATTCATAAATTTGAAAAACTATTTTATTAATGACTTAGACGCAATACCGGGCGATCTAGGTAATGGATTGAAGGGAAAAAATAAAAACCCTTACAAATATCTAACAACCAAGCATGTTGGAGGGCGTGTCACACATAAAAACAAACGTAAATTAAAAAAGCAGAAACGAAGATATACGAAACGCGCAAATCGCAAATAGTGTTGACCGCAATCATATTTAGGTAAATATCAAATCCGCCATTTTAATCTATATAAATTATATATAACGATTCACATTATGTCAAATGATGATACACAAAATATGGTCTATCTTAAAATAGACATTTTTAACAAGAATATTGTTGGTATAGGTAAATCTACAAATACAATTGATGTTGTCAGTATTCCGATTAAACTTGATAATGATGACGGCATACAAAAATTACAGGAATACTTACAGACGACCACTGCAAAAATCATACCGTCGAACATGAGTATAGAGACATTTGGTATTAATGATTTAGTAAAGAAAACTGAGGCGGGACAAAAAATAGCGATACTAATAAAGAAACTAACGATTGATAATGTTGATTTTGCTTCGGGGCTTACCGAATTAAACGGGTTAACCGCACAAGTCGATAATGAATATGGTGAAGATGGCAATACCCTGGTTGGTGGGGCGATGATCGAGCCAAACACACCCCTTGGTAAAGAAATCTACTCTAAATGGACTGCACGATATAGAAAACAACATCTACCACGCATGAGAGACGCACTCACGCCGATTCACAACGATAGAAAAAACGAAATGAGAGACTACATCGATGACCTAACAACCCAGTTAGATGATCAAGTAGCGGCCATCGAAGCCACACCCGCAACAGAAACAGAAACCGCACCCGCAACAGAAACAGAAACCGCACCCGCAACAGCAACCGCAACAGATGCCGCAACAGATGCATACATGAACCAATTAGACGGTGGAAAACATACAAAACATACAAAACGCAATAAACGCAATAAACACAGGAAAACTAAACGTCGCCAATCGAGAAATACATAATAGAATAAATTAGTTTACGTAAAGTAATTTATTTGCATATCTTATACAGTTAAATGAATAATAGTAATAACGATAATAATAGTAATAACGATAATAATAGTAATGAAAATTTAGGGGCAAAATTATCAGGGATTATTCAAAATTTATTAGATAACAATAATAAAGCAACCCTCGAAAAAGCACAAAAAGAAGAAGCAGAAAGAAAAGCAGAAGCAGAAAGAAAAGCAGAAGCAGAAAGAAAAGCAGAAGCAGAAGAAAAAAGAAAAGCAGAAAGACTAACCGAGATTCCCCTCACCAATGGGAAAATTTCTTCATTAAAGCAGAAAAAACAACAAGACAAATTTAACGAACAAGAAAGAAAACGACTAGCAAAAGAAGCAAAAGAAGCAGAAGAAGAAGAAGAAAGAAAAATAAAAGAAAGAAAACGACAAGCAAAAGAAGAAGCAGAAAGACTAGCAAAAGAAGAAGCAGAAAGACTAGTAAAAGAAGAAGCAGAAAGACTAGCAAAAGAAGAAGCAGAAAGACTAGCAAAAGAAGAAGCAGAAAGACTAGCAAAAGAAGCAGAAAGAAAAACAGAAGCAGAAGCAGAAAGACTAGCAAAAGAAGCAGGAAAACTAGCAGAAATAAAACGACTAGCAAACGAAGCAGCAAAAAAAGCAAGAAAATTAAACTTCGACAAAAAACGAGCCAACCACGAGAAAGAAAGAAAACGACTAGCAGAAATTAACGAAGCAGCAAAACGGAAAATAGTAGACGCATTAAAAAGAATAAACAGAGCAAGACTAGCAAAAGAAGAAGCAAGAAAAGCAACAGAAGCAGCCACAAACGCAGTAGCAGAAGCAGCCACAGAAGCAGCCACAGAAGCAGCCACAGAAGCAGCCGAACAAGAAATAAAAGTAGCCGAACAAGCAAAAGAAGCAGCCGAAGAAGCAGCCGAAAAAGCAAAAGAAGCATTCGAACAAGAAATAGAAGCATTCGAACAAGAAAAAGAAGAAGAAAAAGAAGAAGAAAAAAAAGAAGAAAGACAAATAGAAGACAAATATAATCAATCCATTCAAACGTTGAATGACAACATTCTAACGATGAAGGACAACATTCTGTCAAGTACACTTATGATAATGTTGTACAACGCATTGTCTAATGATGATGAACTATTTAATAATGATGATGATGATGATGACCAACCTAATAATGATAATAACAATACCACCTTGTCAAATGACGATATATCGAAAACCCTTATGGAAATGTTGAACAACGCACTGTCAAATAACAATGATAACAACACCACATCATTAAACACCACACCATCAAATGCCACACCATTAAACACCACATCATTAAACACCACACCATCAAATGCCACACCATCAACCGACGACATATCGAAAACCCTTATGGAAATGTTGAACAACGTGCTGTCGGATGGCGATGGTAACAGTACCGCATCATCTAATGGTAATGACACCACATTATCAAATGATAACAATACCGCATTGTCAAATGACGATATATCGAAAACCCTTATGGAAATGTTGAATAATGCATTATCAAATAATAATGATAACAATACCGCATTATCAAATGATGACAATATAGCATTATCAAATGGCGATATAGCACCCACCCTTATGAGAATGTTGACCGGTGCATTGTCAAATGATAACAATATAGCATTATCAAATGGCGATATAGCGACCCCCCTTATGAGAATGTTGACCGGTGCATTAGTGAATACGGGTAATAATGAATTATCGAATAACGATAATTTAGCAAAGACCTTAATGTTAATGTTAAATAATAGCATGAACCTCGACAATTCGAAAAAAAAATGGTTTAGTATGCCCGGATTATCAAACCCATTCAGTGGTATGAAATTCCCATCATTTTCAGGTATGTCAGATAAAATGTCAAGTATACAATCGTGGCTGTCAAGCATCTTTTCATCATTGGGTAGTTTATTCGTATTTGAAGAAGCACGATATGAGGATCCATATCAACCACCCGAAAACCATATATATATTGGAAAAATGTATACAAAATACGACAACAATGATACCGAACCTAAAAACATAATATATATTATTTATGATGAAAAAAATGATACTTTTTCGACAGACGAGAGGGTTGAGATGTACGTGGAGGGAACAACAGCAAATCAAGATGATGTTCCTCATGCGCCCTCAACTTCAAATAACAAAAAAGGTACCGTGAAAAGAAACTTGCTGAAGAAGAAGATGAAGCAGACGATAAAACCAAATACTAAAGAACCAGTCAAAAAAGTCGAAGAAGAAGAAGAAAAAAAAGAAGAAAAAAAAGAAGAAGAAAAAAAAGAAGAAGAAGTCAAAAAAGAAGAAGAACCAGTCAAAAAAGTCGAAGAAGAACAACCTAAAAAACTGTCAAACTTGATGATGGCTTCTATAAAAGAATCAGCAGACGAAATGAACCAAGACCGCAAAGTACCAATCGAAACCAAATTACAACAACATAAACAAGATAACCAGCAAATGTCAAACTCGACGATGGATTCTATAAAAGAATCAGCAAACGAAATGAAGAAACGCCGCGGCAAAATATCAATCGACGAGGCCATACACAAAGCAAAGGAAGAAAAAGAAAGAAAAGCAAAAGAAAAAGAAGCAAAAGAAGAAAAAGAAAGAAAAGCAAAAGCAAAAGAAGCAAAAGAAGAAAAAGAAAGAAAAGCAAAAGAAAAAGAAGCAAAAGAAGAAAAAGAAAGAAAAGCAAAAGAAGCAAAAGAAGCAAAAGAAAAAGAACAAAAAGAAATTAATATTAATCCATAATAAAGTTAAACATTACTATCTATTGTAATACAACCAAGTAATTAACAATGCTATTTGAATATGTGATGGCAACTATTCAAATACCAATAAAAGTGTACGAAAATAACACAACGGAACCTATGCCCGAATATATGAAACTAACAATAAGTGAGTGTTCTGAACTTCCATGTAAGTTGACTTCATCTAATTCACATAATGAATTGATGGATCAAATAAAATCGATTGTATCATTCAACAATAACACATTATGTGAAGAACCTACGGAAATACTAACTGTTTCAAAAGAAGAACTCGAGGATAAAGTAAAAAAAGCCCGTCCTAAAAATATCACGTTCCGAAACAAATCAAGTTATCGTACACGAACAAGCAAACAATATTCGGAAGATTAGTTCATAACGTTAGGTCTCTGACCTTTTTCAACAATAAGAGGTTCGGGTACAATAACTTTGAGGCGATCAGAAACGTCAAGTGATTTGAGTGTATAAATGTCCGGAATAACATCGGGTTTTGGTTTAACCATATTACTGGTTCCAATACCAAATAACTGCGATTCGATATCATATGGATTACTAGATAAATTTATAGGTGCGACACGTCCATTGAGTAGTCCATTTCCTGCGAAATTGGTTGAAATGGGACGTCCAAAATTATTTTTATGATGCGTTAGATAATCACATGACCTGGAATTATATTGTTGTTCTAAATTATAATCGCCTTCATTGTTTTTACTACGAGTAGAGGCCATCTGTATATACTATAATACATATATTATATACAATTATTTGTGTAATTTATCATATAGTAGTTTGTATTCTGACATGGACGATAAAGTTTTGTTATCCATATTCGAAAAAAACCCGGATAACAGTGGGTGAAAAAGGTCTAAATAATCGTATCCAAATAGTATTGTAAGCCCAATATTAGTATCGATTGAAAACATGAACGATGCGGCTTTTTCGTATAATAATATGAAATCTTTATGCTGAAACGTGTTTTCGAAAACGTGTTCCATTGTACGACTAGCTGCTTTTTCATCGTACATCATTTCATCTGCGGTAACCTGGTCTAAATCCATATCTTTGACATCCGGAAATTGTGTAGAGTCCATTTGGAATACATCGCGTAAACATTTGCGGTATTCCTGGTCGGTTGAATATTGTATGTTTAATTGCATTGGATAAGAATATGTCATTTGTTCTCTCACTGAATGACATATTCAGAAATGTTTATATTGATTTGATATACAATTATTTACACTGATGGAAAAAACTCCCAATCAAGGTCTTCGCATACCTTTTTCCATATCATGTCTTGTTCTAGTTGTTTTTCTCTGTCTTTCATCATGGGTATATATGGTAAATACTGTGTTTGGTCGAGTAAGACGCATAGTTGATGAAGGGTATATGTATAATTAAAGAAATTAGTGCGATTGACCGGACAATGAACGGCCCATGGTTTTTGTATTTCAATAAAGAGTACACATAATGTTTCATGAAGTTCTTCGTTCATGACGGGTGGTTTGATGCCAAATAAGGAGTTAATATATTGTATATGTTCGAAATATTTGTTTAATCCGAGTTTACGCAATAATTCGCGCATCTTATCATAGTTCAGTTGAGACATATCCGTAATTCGTTCTTTTTTGATCCTAGATTTGATAGCATTAATGACATCCTCGGGTATTTGTGTAGTTTCCTTTGCCTGAAATTGTGATAGAATTTCTTTGAAATGATTGAGACGTATGTATGCTGTATAAGATACTTCATTTGGAGGGTCTTTATTATTGGGTTTGGAACTATCAATAATATAAGTAACAAATTTACCACACTCTGAATTATTACATATAAGTATTCCTTCTTCGTCTTGTGGTATCATTTCGCCATTATTGCAGAATTCACATTTGTCCGATTTAACGTAATAATCTTGTGCGTTAGTAAATTCATTTGTAACATTTCGCCAATATTGTTGTGTATTTTTTTTAGATTGAGTATATTGATTAATAATCGTATCTTCAAATTTATCTGACGATTTTATTTTGAAAAAAGATTTGAGCGCATTCGTAGAACCAGTAGTGGTTTCTATATTTGATGAAATTTGCTGTTTCTGTTCGAAATAATCAAAAATAAACTTGGAATTGTTTAGAAAATATTGTTTTTTCTCCCGTTTCAACTCTTTGATTTTCAGAGTAATATCTTTGATTTTGTCTTTGGTGTTCATATAATCGTCGATTTGATTTTCACTTAAACCGCGTATATATGTTTTTAATTTATCTCTGTCTGATTGTAACTGTGGTATAGTTTCGTTATCAATGCGGTCATAATGTTCTATAAGTTCGGTATGTTTCTCGTCAATAGTACGTATAGTCTTTATAGTTGACGATTTGCCTTTTTTTTGACCGCCTGCCATTTAGATAAAGTATTCTATGTATGTGTTTTTATGTTCCTTTTTACGAATAGGAATATGTATAGTCATCTTACAAGTATATTTCAAAAACCGTAATTATCCGAAATGAAAGAGCGATGAACGTTCCTATAGATAGATGTCTTTATTAGCACCACATACATGTCTTGGTAGCACAAGAACAATTAATACATAAATTAGGCGCCAAGTATAAATAACCGAATGGATTAGATACGTGGTCGGGATTCGTGTAACCATGTACGTTTTGTTTTTTACACCGCTTACATTTGAAGCGTGCTGGCGACAGTGGCGTTTCAATGGATCGAAACAGATGATTTTCGCATATAAATTTTGATTCTTTACTCATTGGAATATTAGAGACGTAGTTTTTGTATTGTTTTCAAAATTCGTAATTTGTTAGAGAATCTCATATTTAGAAACTATATACGATGAGTAACTCAAATTGCGAAACTACATTAATCGATCCTCCTAACAATATAAAAATAGATAAACCTGTTTTTCAAAAAATGATGTTTTTAACAAATGCTTTAGATCAAGGTTGGAATGTAAGGAAATCTCGCGATTCTTATATTTTTACAAAGAAACATGAAAATAGAAAGGAAATTTTTCGTGAAGACTATTTAGAGACATTTATACAATCAACGGGCTCATTTTCATCATTGTTATGCAAACCGTAGATTTGAAAACAGCATATTATATTCAAACTATAATATGTTGGCGTATTTGGTATGCACTATATATTTAGGATATTACAGTTCTAACCTAGAGTGATTCATATATATATATATCTATGAGTATAGTTGTTATTTTAGTAATATGTTATATTAAATGCGTTTTTTCCCCAAATTATTTTCTTTTTAAAGTATATAAATCCATACAATGGCTGGAGGTTTAATGCAATTAGTCGCTTACGGCGCACAAGATGTTTTCCTTACCGGAACCCCCGAAATTACTTTCTGGAAGGTGTCTTATAGACGCCATACCAACTTTGCCATGGAGTCCATCGAGCAGACCTTCTCCGGTCAAGCCGATTTCGGACGTCGTGTCACATGTACTATCAGCCGTAACGGTGATCTTGCATACCGTACCTATCTTCAGGTCACTCTTCCTGAGATCAACCAATCTATGACTTCCGGTTCCAAGGACGTCCAAGCCCGTTGGTTAGATTTCATTGGCGAGCAACTTATCGCACAAGTTGAGGTTGAGGTTGGAGGTCAACGCATTGACCGTCAATATGGCGACTGGATGCACATCTGGAACCAACTTACTCTTTCCAAGGAGCAACAGGCTGGTTACTACAAGATGATTGGTAACACTACCCAACTTACCTATCTTACAAACGGTGCTTTCGATGAGATCTCCGGTCCCTGTGCTGCTAACAGCGCACCCAACCAAGTGTGTGCCCCTCGTCAAGCTCTTCCTGAGACCACTCTTTACGTTCCTCTTCAATTTTGGTTTTGCCGTAACCCTGGACTTGCTCTTCCTCTTATTGCTCTTCAATATCACGAGGTCAAGATCAACATTGACTTCCGCCCTATCGGTGAGTGTCTTTTCGCTTTAGCCGGTACCTCCAGTGCTACTCAAGCCTACCAACAATCCCTTGTTGCCGCATCTCTTTATGTTGATTATATCTTCCTTGATACCGATGAGCGTAGAAAGATGGCACAGAACCCTCACGAGTACCTCATCGAGCAAGTTCAGTTCACTGGTGACGAGTCCGTTGGTTCTTCTTCCAACAAGATCAAGCTCAATTTCAACCACCCATGTAAGGAGTTGATTTGGGTCGTCCAACCTGATGCCAATGTTGACTACTGTGACTCTCTTGTTGCCGATAGCATGTTATACAAGACATTCGGAGCCCAACCTTTCAACTACACTGATGCCATTGATGCTCTTCCTAACTCCGTTGCTGCCTTCGGTGGATCTGATATCAGTGCTGGTGAATTTGCTGACGAGGCAAGTTTCCTTGGTGCCACCAACGCTTCCACTCTTTCCGATGCCGGTACTTTCGTCCTTGCCGAGACTGCCCTTGACATGCATTGTTGGGGTGAGAACCCAGTTGTCACTGCCAAGCTCCAACTTAACGGCCAAGACCGTTTCTCCGAGCGTGAGGGTTCATACTTCGATACCGTCCAACCTTTCCAACACCACACCCGTGCCCCTGATTCCGGTATCAACGTGTACTCATTCGCCCTTCGCCCTGAGGAACACCAACCTTCCGGTTCATGTAACTTCTCCAGAATCGACAATGCCGTTCTTCAACTTGTCCTTTCTGCCGGTGCCGTCTCCGGTACTGCCACTGCCAAGGTTCGTGTCTACGCTGTTAACTACAATGTTCTCCGCGTAATGTCAGGGATGGCTGGTATAGCGTACTCAAACTGATCAAATTGTCAGTAATTGCGTGACCTACAAAGTATTTTAATAAAAAGGGTTCGCCCACAAAAACAAAATAAAAAATACAATAAATAAAAATAGTTAATCAAATACCCTGTTGTTTTTGAATCTCCATAAAAATTATAATAAAAATATAACGTTTTTATTATACACAATAATCAATCTAATTATTCGTTTCTTTTTTTGAATTCCTATAATCAGCCAATTCTTTTGCTTTCATTTTTTTGTATTCTTCATCTCCATATTTTTCTTTCAATGTTTCGCGTTGTCGCTGTTTTCGAATACGTGCCTTCTCGCGTATTTCTTCAGGTGTTTTTTTGTTTGTATTTTTTACAATATTTTTGGATGGTTTATGGGTTTTACATATAATTGGTGTGTGATCAACTCTAATTCTACATTTCATAAATATTTCGGTAAATTTACTAAATAATTTGTCTAATTCCAAATCTTTTTTAATATGATTACAACTACCACAGCAAGATTTCACGTTACTCATTATATACCCCAAATTATTATTAATGCGATCAACACCATTTTTATATTTTTCATATGATTTTCTACCACATAAATAACAATTGCTTTTTATTAATTCTACATATTCATCCTTTGTTAACTCAAATAGTAATGATTTATTGAAAGCACGCGTTTTATATTGAGTATATGATGCGGCATCAGTATCGCAAAACTCTTCCGGAAAATAACGTCCCTCTATTTTTCCATTATATGTCAAAATATGTTCTATTCGTTTCAAAAATACATCGACGGGCAAAGAACATTTCATATAATTACAAATCTTACAGCAACTAACGCAATTATCCAGAACATAACCTATATTTGAATCCAACCTATCAACCCCATTAAATCCGCGTTCTTGAATAATATTGCAATAATGGCATGGTTCCTTTACAATTTTATTGAATTCTTCTTGTGATATTTCAAAGTCCAAATTTTTATCTCCAGCACACCTTGAATATACTCCATACTGTAAGTTGATATTGTTTATTTTATTTTGATTGTTGATTTGTACTTTATCTGGGTTATTTTTCCGCCATTGTTTTGCACATTGCGCGTTTCTTTCCAAATATTCATTAATATCCTCGTCAATGCGTCGTTGTCTATGATTCATACAATACATAACCACCTTCCCGTAATTTTCTTCTTTCCAATCAGCCTTTTTCGCAATTCTTTCTGGTTTATTAGAAGCAATGCATGCTAACTTATTACGATGTTCCTTATCTCGTTTTTGGTCTTGAATGCGGTTACTTTCTCTACATTTTTTACAAGTTTTCGTATTCCCTCCATTAATGCCAACAAATAAACTACTTTCTAAATCTTGACAACAGGTAGAACACGTTTGATGCGTATCCGTTTTATTATTATTTTTTGCTTTTTCTCTACGATTACGTTCTTGTTCTCTTTCCTTTTCCAAACAGGATTGGCAACGTGTATATTGATAATCCAAATCTAATTGGGTTCTACACCCACGAACATATTGTTTACATATTTTTTTACCCATAGCCACAGTATCATCAACAAATATACAAATTTGATGTTTCTGACAATATTTGTTTTCTTCTGAACGCTTGAATGCACATCCAATGTTCGCACATAAAACGACATTTTCACGGGTTAATAGTTTGTTTTGCTTTCCTCTAGTACGACAATTCGTACATGTCTTACCATCGGGTATATAATATGATTTTTTACAACCCGAACAAATCTGTAAATTTGACAACATTTCTTCTGTATAATCAACCATATAATCGTGTTTTTTACAAAAATTGGTGTCATTTATAACATTGCATCTACAGCATTTTAATGTTCTGTCAATTGCCGAACATTTTGTCATCTTGATATATTATATGTAGATTTCATTTTATATAGTTTATTATAAAATAACTATATAACCCTAAATATTCTCATTCTTCTCTTGCGTTAATTTCTCCTTCTTTTTCAAATATGCAGTTCTAGCCCATTTCTTTTTTTGTTCGGATGTAGGTTTGTAATTAGCCTTATAATTGGTTTCTTCTTGATGTTTCTTAACGCGGTCTTTGATAACTTCTTTATTATTCTGATAATACTCTTTTCTACTTTCCGGAGCAGTATACCGTTTCAAATGCTCTTTTGTAGCCTGCAATTCTGCTTCTAATTGAGCGACCTTATCTTCAAGTTCACTGATTCGAAGGTCTTTATCCATTATTCTATTTTACAATATATACTATAGACAACCGTTTATATATTTTATCAACACTATAAATTATTTTACATAACAAACGTAGTGTCCGATTATATCATCGAATCTCATCCAATCTACATGTTGTTCATGGTCTTCAAATTCATCTTCATCCACGTCTATTTTATCCAATAAAATTTGCATTGCCTCAACTATAATCATATGTTCTTGATCTTCAGTAAATTGACTTTGTGTATCTTCACTTTCTTGAAGACGGTCCCATTCTGTTACGAGGAAATTATTTAAGTTTTCATACCAAGTATTATTCAAGTTGATAGTCGGTATATATTTTACTAAAAATATATCATTTATAATTTTGTTAGCAACATCATGACACATTTTATCTGTAAAACCCATTACTTATTCAATATTATATTATACATAGAAAATACTTTATGTCTTTTCGGAAAACAAGATTAGTATTATAACAAAAAAAGTATATAATTAAATACAATCATAACCAAGTATATTGATAGTATACAATGAATAATCAAGTTTATGAAGATAATTATACAAACATAGTTGAACCAAAATATGGAATTAAAAGGGATATTGTCAAAGATGAAATACTTACGAGTAATATATCCAATAATCACCCCTATTCTATTGCAAAAAACGAACGAGTAGATATGACCTCATATGAAACGTATAGTATAGACCCAATTGGATGTAAAGATGCTGATGATGCGTTTTCTGTATATAGTGAAAACGATAAACTATACTTTGCAATCCATATTGCGGATCCAACTGAATACATCGATTTAGATTCGAATTTATGGAAGGATATTGTGAAGAGAACAACAACAAAATATCCATCAAATCGTGCCCCAATTCACATGATGCCCGATCAAGTGTTAGAACTATCCAGTTTACAAGGAACGCAAGAAGGTAATACTAAAAATGCGATTACAGTATTATCTGAAATAAATTCAACCACCTATGAACCTATTAACGAAATCAAATTATTATTTACCACCATTTTTGTAAAAAAGGAGAACGCATTTAGTTATAATAGTGCGTCGGTCGTTTGCGACGAAATGAATGCGTTTACTATAGGATTAAAGATAAGCGAAACATTAAAAGCGAGACGTTCATTAAAAACAAAAGGAATCAAATTAAATGAAGTTTCTACAGCCTACCCGATATATGAAGATAATCACGTATATTTATACGAAGATACACCGCAAGAACGATTGATGAAACAAATGATTGCCGAATTTGCTATTTTTGCGAACTCTTTTATAGGTGAGTATTTAAAAATAAATTTAAATACGGGTATTTTTAGAACATGCAATGCGAGTGAATGGTTACAAACCGTGTATAATGAAATATCAGGGGAAGAATTATTACAAGAAATAATAACAAATGGTATTCGTGCTGACTATATGGCTAACATAGAATCACACGATTTGGTAGGGATGCCCGAATATTGTCATTTTACATCACCTATTCGTCGTTTATCCGATTGTGTATGTCATTATTTACTGAAATACATTTATTTCAAACATAAAAATTTTAATATACCGTTTTCCGTGCAAGAATTAGACCACTTAGCCACAAGATGTATGAAAATGACACGAATTGAGAAGAAAAATCAATATTTAGATATCAAATTTCGTTTATTACAAGTAATGGCGAATATGATTTTTGAGAATAAAAAAATAGACATAGAATATTACATTACTGGATATAGCGGGTTATTTTTGAATATCATCATTTGTAATATAAATAATTTCCACGTCCACATGTCATATACATTGCGTGTTCGTGATTATGTAAAGGATATTAACCCAAAAGAGAAGCATTCAATAAGTGTTACACATGTAAATTGTTTTACTAATTACGATGAAAATACCATACCCGAATTAGACGCATGTATTTTGAACTAAAATTGAAAACTTAAAGTAGATACTTTAATAAGGTAACTAATTTTACAATAATAACCAAAATATGGAACCATCCAATAACCAAATTACTACTTGCGACGACTGTATGGTATGTCTATGTCCGATGAATATACCAACAGATACGATTACTACAAATTGCGGACATATATTTCATATGGAGTGTATTTCTAAATGGCATGATAAACAAATCAACGATTTTAATTGTCCTGCGTGTAGAGAGTCGTTAAAATCAACTCCAAAAATCATATATGATATTCCTGATTCAAATAACACTTTATGCACGTACTTTAATGGAGATACATTAGAGGGTGTCCGTGAAAATGGTGAGTTTATCGGATATTGTAAACTCACATATTTGAACGATAACGAATCCGAACATATCGAACCAGGAGACACATTGGAGGGTGTCCGTGAAAATGGTGAGTTTATCGGACATTGTAAACTCACATCTATTGATGGGTACAAGATAGAAGGGATGTATAAAAATGGCTGGACTGGAGAGTGTAAAATAACATATACAAGCGGACATGTCGGTGTGTATGAGAATGGACCCAGTGTCGTCGGATATTGTAAACTTACATATCCGAATGGAAATGTTATAGAGGGTATGTGTGAGAACCGCCAGTTTTTCCGAGAGTGTAAATTTACATATGTGAATGGAAAGGTTGTATATGGGTTTCTATTTCGAGGAGATAAGTTTAAATGGAAACAAAATTATCACATTGGAACCCCAGTTTTCCAATATGATACAAAATCGAGGTTAATAAACAGATTTGATTCCATTAAAAGTTGTGCTAAATCGCTAAAAACTGGTCGTCATCAAATTACTGACCGATTAAAGGGACTCGAATGTCGTGACACTGCTCGTTACCCATTTAATGATTACCTAAACCAGTATGTATTTTCCATGACGAAACTATAATTCAAACAAAAACAAAAAATAAACGGGCGAACATCCCTTTTATTTTTTTTGTATGTAATATAATTTCTCAAAAATATATATATTAGAGATGTCTGCCCGTAAAACAAGAAAGAATAGACCTACAAAATCCTATGTCGTGGCAATTCCGTCCTATAATCGTCCCGACGCGATCGTCCAAAAATCGTTGAAAACACTTTCAGATGGAGGAGTTCCTAGTAATGTAGTCCATATTTTCGTTGCGAATAAAGCCGAGGAAAAACGATACAAGAATGCAATCCCAAAGGAAATGTATGGTAAAATAGTAGTAGGCAAAATCGGAATTACAGAACAACGCAAGTTCATTGTGAACCATTATGCTGAAAATCAAGCAATCGTTTCGATCGATGATGATGTAGAAGGTCTTTTTAAAAAAGTATCAGACAAAGAATTAAAAAAAATATCCAACGTCCATAAGTTTTTTTCAGACGCATTTACTACATTGAAGAAAGAGAACCTGTATATATGGGGCATTTATCCCGTACATAATCCCTTTTTTATGAAAAATAAAACAACAACGGACTTGAAGTTTATCATAGGAACCTTATACGGTTTCATAAACCGCAAAACAAAGACAGTTCAACCTTCGTCTCAAATTAAAGAAAAGGAAGATTACGAACAGAGCATTAAATATTTCATTAAGGATGGAGGCGTCGTTCGTTACAATGATGTTACTATAAAGGCAAAAAAACACGCACCTGGTGGATTAGGTGTTACCGAGGGACGTTTAGATGCTAATCGATTCGCTGCAGAATATTTAGAAAAAAAATATCCGGGGTACGTTAGTGTTTTTCATCGCGATAATGGCATGACTGAAGTTCGCATGGCACGCATTAAGAGAGATGAATCGCCAAAATAATCGTCATTCTCTAGATTCTATAAAAAGGATATGTTTTATAGAATACATTGCATTTACTTGCGTTTGTTTTTACGAGTTTTATTATCAATTTTCGTTTTGTTACCTAAATTACGAAGCGTTTTAATGTGTTTTTTGAAAAAGTATTCTGATTTTTCACGAGTTCGTTTCCATAAATTTTCTCGGAGATAGCATACAACAGAAAGTCGACGAGCGTCTGTGTCAATGGGTGTCATTGGTAAATTACCGTGTAATTCATGTACGTTCATGAATAACATATCTCCAGTTCGAACATCTACCCCAATTCCATATTGAGGGAAGCAAGTTTCTGCCCCGCTATATTTACCCTTCTCAATCACCACTAAATTACCGAACCCTTCTGTATCGTCGCCTTTATCGGTGTGAATAGATGTTCTAAAATTGACATTGGTGGTTATAGTAGTAAATGCGGTTCCTGGTATTTTAAACGCTGTTTCTTTCGCCTTATTGTTTTGTTTTTTGAAATGTACGGGAGTATGTTTTTTGTAAAGACGATTAATGTCGCGTATCAATGGTAATGTTTTCTCATATAATTCCGGATAATCGCGATTGAACCTACATTCTCTCACCTCCAATGGTTGCTTCATCCCCACTTCGCGAAATTGTTTCTTTTGAATTGGAGAGTACCTATCAAAATAACCGAAAATATTAGTCATAATTTTTGGATTATCATACACATTTTTAGAGTTACTGCCAGTTGCGCTTCCTCTATTGTTTGTAGAATGTAATGCGAACTTAATAACATTATTATAAAATCCGGTTGTATGTTTTTGTGAAAGGGCTTTTTTTCTAAATTTAAGTAATAACTTGCCTTCTTCTGTGTATACGTCAGCATCATGATTGATAATATTGGTTATCATGGAAGTGGTTACAAACGCATTCGTCAACTTATTATCTGCTTCGTTATCATTAATATCCTTTTTTACAGTATATGTAAGAACTCCTTTTATGTTTTCGGTTTTGATAATTGCCATGTATTATTTTATATATATTATGAAAATAAATAAATATAATGTGTATAATATAGCAATGTTCTCAAAATTAATAACTATATTAGCAAGTATAAGTGTGGTAGATTCAACCAACATATATAACTATTATGAGTTGGCAGTCCAAAAATGGTGCAGTAACGACTATATGATTCACGGTCTTTGGCCGCAAATAAATAGTACAGCCTACCCTGAAAACTGTAAAAGCGTGTCTTATGTAAAACCTACGGGTGAATTACTAGCCGATATGAATACATATTGGCACGCTTGCGACACCACATTATGGGAGCACGAATGGACGAAACATGGTTCATGTATGCAAGAACAGAATAACATAGACGAAAACGCCTTTTTCAATACAACCATATCACTCTTTTTAGAGAACATGAACCTATTAGATAAATGCGAAAATGATGATTGTATAGTGGCATGTTTTGATTTGGATTATAAACTGATTGATTGCGAATAAATCATAATTCACTATTACAATTTATTTGTAATCGTAAACATCTTTTCGTATTCAAGCAATAATACTTTAATCGCTCAAACATTATATCACCTAAACCAATATTTTGATAATCTTTGCGTATGATAATATGTTCGATGCATGCGATTTGACTTAACTTAGTTTTCGCATTCGTAATAATAACAGTACCTGTACCTATTATCATGTGTGTATGTAAATCTTCAACTACAAAGTATACATATTCATTTTCTAAATTATCGAATATCTCTCTCGATCTTAATATAGTTCGATCAACTTCTGATAACAAACTCATTACTTCATAATATGAGTATTGTAAATCCGTATGCTTTAATCGTCGCATACACAATGTCTTACCTGTCAATAAAAAAATAGGGTTCATAGTTAGTATATTTCCATATTTTACTAATTGCGAGTAAAATAATTCCCAAATTGATTGAACGATAAGTTATTTACATAGTTATTTTTCTCTAATCTAATACTATGTCGTTTAATATAATTACTGCTATCTTTAAAAATGGTGGCATGGGTAGGCGAGGTGATTTACCGTGGGATTTAGCAGGTACTTACTCTAGTTTTTTTTCAAAATTAACTATTGGTGATCGAAATAATGCGGTAATTATGGGTTCAACTACATTTGATGATATGATGTGTTATAAATATTTTCCATTATCAAACCGTCAAAATTTAGTAATGTCAACTAAAACCCCGCCAATATCAGCGTACCCAAATGTAGAATATTTTAACAATATTAAAAATGTAAAATCTCATTGTAAACAAGCAAAATACGATAATGTATGGATTATAGGCGGCGCCAAGACGTATCGCGAATTCATGTTAGACAAATCAATACTAATAGAAAATATTTATTCGTATCATATTAATAAAGATCACAATAACGATACGTATTTTCCAATCAACATGAATAATGAAGATGGTAAGGTTTTATTTTCATATAAAGAAGAAGGAATAGAACACAGTTTTATACATCATGAGTTCAAACTATAACCAAATCAATCCGAAGTGAATAGAGAACACATATTATTTGCTTCTGTATTTACCGTTGGTTTTTGAAACAATCTATGAATCATATCGTCGTCTCGAAATCGAATAGTATAATCCTGTTGAATATGGTTTCTACCAATACGTCCCATTGCTTGTAGTGTTTTTTGTGGTGTCATATTGGTAAGGTCTTTCCCAATAAACCCATGACAGAACTGATAATTCGTTCCATATATGTAATCACTGGATGCTATAATAATAAACAGTTTTTGTTGATCGGCTAGACGCTTCATTATTTCCATATACGCAATATTTGGATTATCAATAAACATACCAATACCGAGGAGAAGCAATACCTTCAAATGATTCTCGATATTTAATTGCATAATTTCTTTTGATGTAATATCATCAATATTCGATACAAATGCGTTTTCACGTATCTCGCCATCTGGACTCCATTGCGATTGGTGAGGTCGGGTATTTGGAACGTATATAGAATCCAATGTTACTAACTTAATTTCTTTTCTTAACTTATTAATTTCATTGGCCCATTCTTCTGATTCCTTACATAAACGCCCACTATCTCTCACCACTTTCGAGTCACTATAATTATCATTTTTTACTTCTTTTGATAAAATTTCGCCTTCAAGATATTCGATGCGTTTGATAATATCGGCATTTTTAGTAATTCTTGACAATATCGTTTCAAATACCGACGGTTGAATATTGGTCTGTTGAATGTAAAAGTTTCCGATTTTGTCAACATCGTCTGCTAGGAAAATAGTTGGTCCATCTGTTAATGTATATGCGTCAGATGTGGTGATTGATACACCAGTGGCGTTTTTATTCACATCAAATTTCTTACTTTTTACACTATTCAAATGAGTGTAAATCGTATTCCAATCACTTTCTTCAACTTGTAATAGCAAGTTGAGGTAATATTCTTTGAGTCGATTCATCGTAATATCACTGATATTACCAGTAAAATAGGTGTCGATTTTATAATCATCCTCAATTAGATTATTTGAATTAATATATTCAATGAATGTGATAATCTCACGCAAATCAAAATATCGTAGAAGTGTTTTGTTGGATTCGCAATAGCGAGCACACGATATCATCTTATAATAGTCTTCATATAAATAATGAGGAAGCGCACAATATCCGGATTTGTTTAAGATGGAAATAGATTTTCGACAATCATAACTAGTAATTGTATGTACGTCGGCATCTTGAAATGTTGACTGAAAATCATGAAATACCGGCTGTAATTCATCTTGGGTTGGCAACGTCGCACATGATAGAACCATATTCGGGATTTTATTATTGACCCAATTAGAATGGATTATAGAATGTAAATCATGATTCTCATAATCCATAGTAATTGTAGGTTCATCCCAATATGTAATAATTTTATCAGTTTCATTGAATGCTATCATATAGTGCATTGCCGTGATGTAGGATTGAACGTCACAAATCATAATTTCAACATTGGTACCTACGCTATTATCAACTTTACCAATGCCACCCGACCTTTTATTTCGCGTATAATCAACCGCTGAAAAGTAATGTAGACGAATATCTGCGGCTGATTCACATCCAAATGCGAACGCAACCTTTTTTTCCATGGAGATAGACGCCTTTGCTAGTGCGAGACCAATGTGTCTAGCAACACAAACAAATATAATTCTATAATTATTAGATAGACCGATTGGCGAAAGTGTTTTTCCAGTACCAGTTGGCGCTGTATACAGTACTAATTTCGGAGTGTTATTATTATTATCAAATATATTGTATAATTCTTTCTGATGATGAAATAACGTTTTATCTTCATATTTTAACAAATGAGGATTTTTTTCGATAAAATCGTATGCGTTAGTAATAATTTCACTAGTCGTTGTAAACGAGTTAACATATTGGGTAACTTCACCCAAAATACGCATGAAATGACAATTTAGATTGGTAATCGTTGCTTTGTTTAATTGTAAAAGAGTGTATAAGTAGAATGCGTATTTTTGTTTTCTTTTGTGTACGTGTTTTAATAGACTAGTCATCAAGTCCAATAGAATGTATTCAAAGATCGATGATTTATTATCGCCAATATTAGATTCTAAATTTTGAATACGTAATTTATCGATTTTTTTTAGTGTTTTGATTTTATCTACAGATTCGGGAAAATGTATATTCTCGAGTGGGGTCTTTTTTCCGTATTTTTCGAATAATTTTCTCAAATTGGGCTCGAAATACTTTTGAAATAACATGAGTTCAGTGCCATCATTTTTATCGATCTTTACAAATGAATACAATGACTGATTAATATTACTATGAATATTAGTATTATGGTACCCATCGTTTATCATTTGTAAGATTTTTTTTTCTTGTGATGAAACGGGAATTTCAATGGATTCCCATTCCGATTTGACTAATTTACGTTGAGCGAGATCCATGTTGATTATTATTAATTATTAATAAATGTTGGTTTCTTTTCACGACGTATGTATTTTTATATTCAATTTTTCATAAAAAATATAGAAATAAACTTTGATATCATTCTAGAAATGTTCCAAGGGTTTTTCCAACAAACGTACCGAAAGGTTTCGTTTGAAGACGTACAATATATTATATCAAAACCAAAAGATTATATAATAATAAACACATTAGAATCAACAAAACAACATTGTTTAATTCAGAATACTATTTCTTACGATTCAGAGGAGTCAATTATAAATGAACGATTAAATCAATACGATTTTACCCCCCAAATTGTAATATACGGCATGAATGTAAATGACGAAAATGTCAACACAAAAGCGAAACAATTATCCGGTCTAGGATTTACGAATATATATTTATATATGGGTGGAATGTTCGAATGGTTAATGTTACAAGACATTTATGGAGTAGATGAGTTTCCTACTACGAGTAATTTTCTAGATATCTTATTTTATAAACCAACTCGCATATTATAATTAGATGGATTCTTCTGCCTCTACCTTACTTGTTTCTTTGGGTTCTTCTTCAATCTCAACGACGGAAGGCTCTTCTTTAACCTTATCGGGATCGGCATAATTATATTGCACCTTGTCTTTGAGGTAGGCAGAATAAAATATATTAGTATCTGTATTAGCAAGTCCGTAAACATCGGCTAATTTACCTGCTAAAAATAATAAATTGGTGACGAATACAGTAGTCGTCTTACTGTCGAAATAATTATCATAAATTACAATTCCACTATACACAGAATTTAATAAATAGAAAAATGCGGCAACGTAACATGCGTTCTGATAAGATCCATCTAGATTCAATATAACCTTTCTTTTTTTTTCAGGTAAAAGTAATAATGCTTCACCAACGGCATCATTATCAGAAGGGAATTCTTTATTAACATCTAAATAGGATATCATTTTGTTTTCGCGACGGATCTCAACGACATACATTACAAAAAATGATGCGAATGTGACAAAATTAATAGCGATGTTTCCAGCATATATTTGGTCTTCTGATGACATTACATCTGACATAGTACATAACTGGTCGTTACACTTCTGTGGGACAAATACTAATAATAATGTTCCCATTACTACACGATACATTTCTAACACAAATGCCATGTATGCACCCATTTTTTGTTTAAAATCTTGATCGCCTACAGTTTCCTGTATATCTTTTATACCATCCATAAAAGATTCACGTCTTGATTTAGTAACCGTGTCGGTCGATTCAGTCGAAATATCAACTACAGTCATGTCGTCGCTAGGAAGTCTTTCCATAATGCTATATAAGTATAACATATTTTTATCTGTATAAAAAATTGAATTCGGAATATTAGTTATATATTAGCAAAAATAATATTCCGAATATTTATAACCATTCTTACAAAATGTGTCGTCCCGTAATTATTTCTATCGAGGGTAATATCGGTGCTGGAAAAACAACCATCGTACAAGAACTGCAAAAAAAATTCATCAACAAACAAAATATAATTTTTGTAAAAGAACCGGTTGATATTTGGGAAACAATTAAAGATAATGACGGACAAACAATTCTACAAAAGTTTTATGCGGAACCTTCTAAATATGCGTTTCAATTCCAAGTAATGGCGTTAACCACTCGATTATCATTAATAAGAGATACAATTCGAAATAATCCAACTTGTGATGTATTGATATGTGAAAGATCGGTTGATGCCGATAAAGAGATTTTTGCTAAGATGTTACATGACGACGAAACTATAACTGATATTGATTATAAAATCTACTGCTTGTTATCAAACGAACATGCAAAAGATAACCATGTAACCGGTCATATTTATATAAACGCGGACGCTGATAAATGTTTTGAACGAATTAATAAGCGTTCGCGAAGTGGTGAAGGTGCGATAGAACTATCGTATCTTAAGAAATGCAAGGACTATCATGATAATTGGCTCGGAGATTATACAAAATGGGATCCTAATGTTACAACTAGCGACGTAACTATGTTAGATATTAACACTAATGCCGATGCAACCTATACCGACGGTGATGTCAATGACCCTGGAAATGGATGGATATTACAGATCGAAAAATTTATACAACATATTATTTCACTACAATCTACAACTCCACGTTTGCCTCCTCCACCCAATTCACCTGTCTCGGTATAATGAATATCTATCCATATCTAATTAAATTTCACAACAATTTTAACACTTTCCTTTTTTATTGTTTTACATGCGGATACTGACAATTCTTCGCGACGTTTTCTTGTTTTCGTATTAACATTGTCGGTTTTATCGGATGGTCCGTCGAGGGGTATGCGTTTTTTAGTAGTGAGATTGCGCTTATTCATGTCATTTTCGATAGTTTCATAATTTTTTTGAATATATTCTACAATATGGTTCTCAATCGCCCATTTAAAAAAGTTTAATTGACCTATTGTGGTTTCCATTAATTGGTCTTCATTATATGGAACTGAAATGCGGTCCCATCGACAAAATGGGTCAAATCGTTTTTTTGAATAAGCCTTTAGTTTCAACTTGTAGTCATTATATACTTTAAATCGGTCCATTATTGTTAGGTCTCCGCGCTTTGTCGATATTTCATATACGGTATAATATTTCTTTGCGAAATTTGTTACAAACCAATCTACAATACGTAATGATATTTTAGATTCGCCGTTAATAATATTCATCATATTATTTAAATTATCATGTTCTTTATAAAATTCCATTAAATTACTCAATAATAAGTCATTTTGCGTATTTAATGAGTTTGAACGATACATATTTAGTATTTTATGTATACGAGTTTATATATTTATACAGTTTATTTACAAATATATAAATTTTTTTAGTTTGTTATAGAAATGGAACCAATTTCTACGCTTGGTATTTACGTTATATGGATTGTTGCTGGATCTAGCATTATATACTATGTCGCCGAAACTCAATCTGTAAGAATATACAACAATATGGAAATCGGTATACGAAATCATTCCTCTATGTAAATAACTTGCATGAAATCGATTTAAATACATAATATTAAGTAATAATATTAATACAGTTACAATGTCGTGCTTTGATATGTTATTCTGTTACTTTGAATATATTTTATTTAACGGATTCGACGGATTTGATGAAAAACTCGAATTCACATATAATAAAAACAGCGACGACGAACACGACGGCGATAGCGATACTGACTCGATTATTTCGGAGAATAATACATTAGTCCTCGATGGTTATAATAGTGAAGATTATGTTGATGATTATTATATTAGGCCTCAAAATGGTAATATGATTACACGTAGAAATATTGCGTTCTGCTAGTAAAATAAAAAAGGCATAACTAGCCCTTTTTATTTTGTTTTAATTTTGTTTATACGATTGTTTGTTTTAGTTTGGCAATTGATGCTTCTTCTCTACTAATTTTGCGATTCAGTTTAACGATATGCGTTTTGATCACTCGTTCCTCTAGTTTACGTTCTTTATTTGTAAGTTTTATCTGAATTGCCCTTTCCTTCTTTATGTCTTTCATTGCCTGCTGGCGGGCAGTTTTGGCTTCTTTTTCAAGAACTTTCATTTGTTTTTTAGTTTCCTTTTCGATAATTCGAACTTCGCGTTGTAATAGTACCAATTCTTTATTCTTAATAGATTGGTCTTTGCGCAATTGTAACAATACCTGTTTTTGCGTTTTCATGTTATCTGTTGCAACCTTACCTAAGGTTAACATGAAACGAGGGATTGTAAATACTTGGGTTGACATGATTGTTTTGTTGTTGGATATGATATCATTCTATAATATTAAGTATTTCAATTTTTTATCATATTTGTACAAAATAATCGATAAAATAAATGGCTTAACTAACTAGAATTGGACATAAATAAATGTCCAAATTTCATTTGGGAAAAATAGTTTTGTATTTATACCTATATAAAATACGATGTATTACCATTATGGTGTATTTTTGATTTTTTGTGAAAAATTATTGTTACTGTAAATAAAAAAGTATATTGCCAACTAAACGATTTAGGAACTAAACATCTTCGTATAATATACGAAGATGACGAACAATAAAAGTACAGAAAGTTCACGTGAATATGAATGTAAATATTGTGATTATACTACCATGCGAAAGAGTCAATATTACCGCCATTTATCTACTGCAAAACATCAAATACGAACAAATACGAACAAAATAGTTCCAATAAGTTCTAAAATCTATCAATGTGAGTGTGAGAAAACATTCAAACATGCGTCTTCATTATGGAATCATAAACAAAAATGCGATGGTACGGTTCAACCTAAATCTCTAGAACCAGTAGCAGTTGTGGATTCGTCCTTGGTTCTAGAGTTATTGAAACAAAATAAGGAGTTACATGAAATGGTTATAGATCTAGCAAAGAACTCGGGTAATACTACAACCACTAATAATAATACAATCAACCATACCACGAACAAATTTAATTTGAATGTATTTTTGAATGAAACCTGCAAAGATGCGATTAATCTCAATGATTTTATTCAATCAATTGAACTGAACTCGGATGATTTCGTGCGTACGGGAGAAAT